>OAWU01000011.1_pt1 | contig 155998 bp, 140 predicted proteins | sample 1477041 | NCBI WGS metagenome assembly OAWU01 (sample SAMEA2580266, study PRJEB22360) | human gut metagenome | biome: human gut; feature: human-associated habitat; material: faeces | place: Denmark | collected 2008/2010
ACACCAGATGAAATCTTTGAAAGAGAATTAGATCGAATCTATCAAGCAGCTTAACCAAAAGTGTTCAATTTATTATTGCAATTTACGACAATTATTTTTTTAGTAAAACTATTAGCTTTAATCAAGTTATAAACGACGGTATCGCCATCAAAGTAATACATTGATGTCTTACCAAATTCAGCAGTTCCATTTTTCATTCCATTAGGATATTTAGTATCAGAGTTTTCAATCTTAGCGCCAGATTCAACATCTAATACATAACCATTAGGAATGGCGTCAAGTACAGCTTTAGGAATTAGGGAATAATCCTTATTGTTAACAGCATTATCATAGTCACTATTTTTAGTTGCCTTAATAAAGTCAGACTTATTGACAGTATCAACGCCATCTTTATAAGTATGATTTATATCTGGCACTAAAATATCTGCTTGACTACCATCATTAAAATGAAGTTTAAAGTTAATTGTTGATTGCCCAGAAATAGTTATAGAAGCTGAATTTTTATCTCCTGCGTTAATAACAATTGGTTTAAGTAAATCCGTCCAGGCAACAGAAGATCCATAAGCAGTCTTATTCAGATCTTTTTCAAAAGTTGGATCATAACCATTTAGAGTAACGCCATAAGTACTATTAGCAGGAACAACAGAAATCGTTGTTAGTACTGTCTTAATCTTTGCCCAATCAGTTACTTTATCAGCTGTTACAAAATGTGACTTCAAGCTAGGATCATCCCACTTAATACTATTCAAATTAATATTTTCAGTAGAATAATATTTTTCTATACCTGACTCAATAATATCTCCCGTGGCGGTATTTACTACTTGAACTGAATTTGCATCCTTTAGCTTAAAATCAAATTGAGACTTGCCATCATCAGTTCCAGGTACATGTGAAACCACTACAGCATTGTAAGTATCTTTGTCTTCTGAGTTAACCAACACATTAGAAAAGGTCATATTCCATGAACCTTTATCATCTGATTGTCCTTTAAATAATAAATCAATATCTTGGTTACCTTGAGCCAGACTCTTAGAGTAAGTTCCTGTTGCTGCAATAACATCCCAGTTACTTGTGGTTAAGCGATAAGCATTTTCAGAATTTTCAACAAATGGTAGTAAAGATTGATCAGTAACACGATAAGAAGTATTACTTAACTTTTCGCCTTCTGGTAATGCTAAGTAAACTTGCAAATCACTTGATAAGTTAAGGTGCGTAATTAAGTTTGAATTATTTAAGACTAGCTCCCAATTTTGATTAGTTGCAGTAAATTCACCAGAAATTTTAACAACTGTACGACCATTTACTTTAAAGCTAGTTATCTTTACATCTCTAGGTAATGCAGTTTTATTAATGCTTGATAAAACTGTATTAATTGGTAACACAGCATAATAAGTCAATTTTTCAGGCTTGTTTAATAAGTCAGAAATATAAGAAGAAATACGACCAGCTTCTGATGCTCCAGGAACTTTATTATCCTGTCTTCCAGAAGCCGTGATGGTATTATAGTGAACCTCGGGCCTAACTGGAATTTTTTCAACAATAATTTGATTTTGAGTAAAGAGAGCTGGGGCACTTGAATTATTAATACCATCAGCAGTCACATACAAGTCAGTATGTAAATTATTACCTACTTTAACCTCACTGCCATCTGCATAAGTTTTAGCCAATACACCATTTAGGCCAAAATTAGGAGTAGATTCAAAAGCATTAAGTTCGTCAAAAGTCAGAACAACTTTCTTAATCAACTTGCCCGCATTATCTTTTAAAATTGTAGATTGATTGTTGACATCAACTGAACCCGTTTCAGTTGTTCCATCAGCGAGTGTAAAAGTATATTTAAATCCATTAGTGTTTGAAGGAACTGATAAACCACTTATATTCATTCCATCTGGAATATTAACAGTCATTACTACGTTTTTTAAATTATAGGCCGTTGTGTTTCTTGCAGAAATAGAACTATTTAAATTATGGTTACGTGTATCTTCCATTGGAGTAACTGGCTTACTGTCATCAATACTGCCATCGCTCTTAAACTCATATCTATCCGGGTCAATAGTTGCAGTAAATATATCTCCAATTGGCAAACTATCTAATCCGTGATCTTTTCCTAAAATAGTTACTGTAACCGGATTTATGGAACTACTAGACTTATCCCCTACAGCATTAGTCTGCTGAGTTATTGTTGGTTGATTCGAATTGGATAATTGCGTATTTCCTCTTGGAACATCCATTTTAAACTGACCAATAATTTTAACTGCACTATAAATATTTGATGCCCTGCTTAGTTGAGCTTCACTTAATTGTGGTAACGTAAGTTTTACTACTGTACCATCTTGACTAAAGCTAGCATTATATGCAGATAGATCTGAATTATTAGCTTTATTTGTAGCATCAGTATTTAAAACAAAATTTTCTGGCATTGGAATTTCTAAAGTCGTACCATAATTGAAATTTTCGTTAAAGTTACTTATATTTAAATGCCATTCATAGTCTGTATTAGCTAATAAAGGATAATTTTCATTAGAATCTACATTTACCTTATTTCCTTTTGTCGTATAAAGGGAATTTTTAGAATCTCCTCCCTGTTCCCAATATAAATAAACGGAATCTGTTACAGTCTGTTTAAATTCGACGGTCTTTAATAGATGATCATTCTTATATAAAAATGCTTGGCGTGTGAACGTACCAGTTGAATGAAGTTTGTCATCTCTAAAATGATTTGAAGTAGTTAAAATAATTGGCTGACTACTAGTATTATCATGCGTAAATGTATCAGTAATTACCCATTGTTTTTTATCTGCATCATAAGTTTTAGTTGCTGTTCCGTAGCTACTATCAAATTGACCAAAATCTACTGAATCTATAGTAGCAGGATTTTTATCAGTAGACTCACCATCTTTAGTCGTGCCGTCAAATCCATCCGTGGTTGTTTCGGGGATAACAATCTTATAAACGTCCCCAGCTTTTGCTTCATTAGTACTAAAATTGAATGTTACTGAATCTTCAGTATCAATTTTATCCTTGTCTACAGTAAAGTCAGTATACGTATTTTCTGCCTTACTTTCATTAAGTTCAGCCGTGTTAGTTGGAACTGCTTTTAAGGTATCTAAAGTTTGAGTATTTTGCCGTACCTTTTCAGCAGAATTTACATCCTTAGTTGCTACTGGTTTATCGTCTTTTTTATCTACATTAGCCTCCGTAGCTTGAACAGTAGATTTATCTGTTTTATTTTCTACATCTGTCTTTGCTAATTCAGCAGTTTTTTGGTGAACTATCTGAGTTTTAGCATTTGTATCTGCTGAACTTTTAACTGTTGTAGCCTCATTTTTTACAATTGGGGAAGTAGCTACAGTCTGCACTTCTTTCTCTGCACTATCAGCGCTTGCAGCTTGAGCTGTCGTTTCACTTGTTCCTAAATAAAAAACTGTTCCCAATAAAACAGAAGCTGTACCGATGGTAAGTTTACGAATGCTAAAACGTTGTCTTGCGTTAGCACTATTTTTTATATATTTTCTATTGTTCATCGATTACTATCTCCTAATAAATACTAGCTGTAATAAATAACACACTTACATTTTAACACCTAAGTTTGTTTAGTATTAGTCTTGACTTATTTTTAGTTACTATAAAAAACATTTACTATCAAAAGTTATCTTCATTCTTAAACCATCCCAAAATAAAAAACATAATTATCAACTAGACAATTATGTTTTCTACCTTAATTATTCTTTTTATATCTCTTCCACAAGACTATATTCCAAATTATCAACAAGCACACCCAAAAGATGACTAAAATCATCGTATTCCGATAACCACTGCCTTTTTGAATCTTATTCCAAATTTCGCTAAAGTATGTTCCACTTAAAAATGCACTTAAAGTTATTATCGATAAAGTCAAAGACATCTTTTTAATTTTACCCTTAACCTTCATCAACTGAATCCAGTTATAGACAACTTCACAAATTACGATTAGTAAAACTAGTAAGTCATACCACCATTCACGTTGTTTAACAAATTCATCAATGGTAGTAATAAAATAGTAACCTGCAAGGATTGCAAATATATTTAAGATCAACAGCTGTCCCACAACTGTACTTTGTTCTTTTTCTTTCATGATCTTCCGCACTTTCTACTTTTTCTCTTCATATAAATTATAAAACATTCGCTTTTCTTCTTGCTTAACCTAAGGCTCTATTTTTTAAACTGCCGCCAATAATTAGCAAGGTATTCTGTTGTTAAACTCACGGGATGGTTAATCAAATCTTGTGTTTGTCCTGCAGCAACGACTTTTCCACCATTTTTTCCGCCACGTGGACCTAAATCAAGAATATTATCTGCATTAACTATCATATTTAGATCGTGCGTAATCATAATAATAGTTGCCCCTTGATCTAGCAATTTCTGCATTACTTGAACTAAAACTTTCACATCAAGCGGATGTAATCCAATTGTAGGCTCATCAAATACAAATAAAGTATCGTCCTGTTTATGACTTAAATGTGTCACTAACTTCAAACGCTGTGCCTCTCCACCAGATAAAGTTGGTGTACTTTCACCTAAATGAAGATAATCTAGTCCCACTTCTTTTAATAAAAGTAAGTCACGCTCAATTTTAGGTTCTTTCTTAAAAACAGGAATTGCTTCATTAATATCTAAATTTAAAATATCAACAATTGAGTAGCCGTTCCACTTTACTTTTTGAACTTCTGGATTATAGCGATTACCCTCACAGGTCGGACAAATCTGCTGCATATCAGGTAAAAATTGAATATCTAAAGTTACAATTCCAGTTCCACCACAAGTTGGACAAGCTCCCTGTTTATTATTATAAGAAAAGTAAGTTGGCGTATAATGCTTGTTTTTTGCAAGAGGCTGCCGAGCAAATAATTTACGTAAATTATCCATAATTGAAGTATATGTAGCAACAGTTGACCTGGTACTTTTACCAATTGGTGAAGCATCAACGCTAACTACTTGATTAATTGGCGATTCAAAGTTCTTAACTTGTTTAGGTAAATTTTCACCTTTTGCTTGTGCTTGAATTGCTGGAACTAAACTATCTAGAATTAAACTTGTCTTACCTGCTCCAGAAAATCCAGTCACAGCAGTTAATTGATTAACAGGAATATTCGCATGAACATCTTGCAGATTAAAATAATGATCCACATTAAATGAAATTTTTACAGAGTTAACTTTTTCTGCTCGCTTTCTCCCCATTAATTCAGCAGTTCCATCAAGATAAGGTCTAATTAAAGAGTGCTTGTCTTTTTTTATTTGATCAACGCTACCTTGATCCAGAATTTCACCGCCTTGTTCACCTGATCCTGGTCCAATCTCAATTATTTCATCAGCTGCTTTAATAATATCCACATTGTGATCCACAACTACTAGTGAATTTCCTTGTGCTACTAATTTATGCAAGACCTTAATTAAGCCATCAACATTAGCAGGATGTAGCCCAATTGAAGGTTCATCTAAGACATATAAGACGCCAGTTGTTTCTGTTCTCAACGTGCGTGCTAACTGAATTCGCTGTAATTCACCTGTGGATAAGGTGTTACCATTTCGAGCCATTGTTAAATAATCTAAGCCTAAATCAAGTAGTGGTTGCAAGTTCTCCACAAACTCTGTGAATAAGGCGCTGGCCATTTTATGCATCTCAGCTGGTAAACTCTTAAGCACTTGATCTTTCCAAGCAATCAAATCACCTAACGGCATTTCAGCTACTTCGTTAATATTTAAACTACCTACTAATTGCTTCAATAATCCTGGCTTTAATCTTGAACCATGACACACAGGACAAGTCTGATATGAGAAAAATTCTGAAATCCGCTTTTGCGCACGTTCGCTCTTACTAGTTTTGGCAGAACGTAAAACGGCTTGGTGAGCATTTTCATAAAGGGCATTAAAATCATGAAAAACTCTCCCCGTTCCTGATAAAAAGTCCATTTTATACTTCTTTTCAGGACCATTAAGAACAAAATCTTTTTCTTTATCAGTTAAATCCTTATAGGGAATGTCAATCCTAACCCCCGCATGTTCTGCTACATTGGGCATAAAGTTTCTACCAGGTAGCGACCACGAAGCAACTGCTCCATCTTTAATAGAAAGACTAGGATCAGCAATCAACTTACTATCATCCAATTGACGTACTTTTCCTGTCCCGCCACATTCTTCACAAGCTCCATCAGAATTAAAGGCAAATTGCTCAGCACTTGGCACATAAAACTTAACACCGCAAACTGGACAAGTAAGTTGACCCATTTCTTCACCTGACTTTGCCATTGCTTCTGCAATTTCTAGACTTGGCTTTAAACGGTGACCATTAGGACAAACAGGCGAGCCTAATCTAGAAAAGATCAACCGCAAAATATTAAAAGTTTCGCTCATTGTTCCAACCGTTGCGCGTTCAGATGGAATAGTTGGACGCTGCCTTAAGGCTAAAGCTGAAGGAATATGCTTGACGCTAGTAACGCTCGCCTGATTTCCCTGCTTGATTCGCCTGCGCATATAAGTAGACAAAGCATCTAAATATCTTCTTGAGCCTTCTTCATATAAGATACCCATGGCTAAAGAAGATTTTCCTGAGCCTGACAAACCAGAGATTGCAACAAATTTATGAAGTGGGATATTAACATCAATATTTTTCAGATTATGAACACGTCCCCCACGCACTTCAATCTGAGTTGGTAACTTTGCAGTCAAAGTCAGTTCCTCCTTACTTTTTATCAACTACTATCTTACAACAATTATTATAAAAAATAGCCATTCTATCGTTGCCTATACAAAAAGAAGACTCTGCTTTATAAAAGTAGAGCCTTCTGTAGGAATATAACTATGAAAATTTAATTTAAGGAAATATTATTTAAGAATTTGTGTTAATGTATGAGGATTATATGTATGGAATAAATTAAAAATTATCCCCAGTAAGTGTGTCCTGGGGCAGGCCAACGACCACTACCAGGGCCTACTTCGATTCGGTTAAGATTAGATCCACCAAAAACAGCTAAGTTTAGTTTACTCGAAGTAGACAATGCCAGTGCTGAGCCTAATGTTAACAAAACTACAACTGATAATAATAATTTTTTCATATTTTTCTCCTTCCTATTGTTTTAAATCAAAAATTACTTGCTAAAGCCAACATCGTACCATCTACTATTGCTTGCTGATGGCTTAAGTGACCAGCCAGTTACCTTGTTGTTAACTGCAGTTACTGACCAACTGTTTGTGGTAGGTACAACATAGGCATTGTCATACATCCATTGTTGCCACTTATCAAATGCTTGTACACGGTACTTGTGGTTAAAGGCCTTAGTTGAATCAATGTTAGTAAGAAGCTTAGATTGAGTTGGAGAAACAAAACGAGCCATGTTGTATGGAGCACCTTCACTGTAAAGGTCCATTGGTGATGGTTCAGATGATAGGCTCCAACCACCTTCAAATACATCAATCTTAGGACTATCTGCTTGAACATCTTGTACCCAAGAGTTGAATTCCATTGGACGACCACCAACAAATTTAGCATCTAAGCCAATCTTTTGCCATTGTTGGAGGTAGTTAGTCCAGATCTTTTCAGCGTTTGGTTGTGTATTACGAACGGCAACGTTAATAGTTAACTTCTTGCCATTTGGTTGGCGACGGTATTTTTCACCCTTACGCTTCTTGTATCCAGCCTTGTCTAACAATTCATTAGCCTTCTTCAGGTCATATGGATAGCCCTTGATACTCTTGTCAGAGAAGTCGCCAAATTGTGCTGGGATTAAGGTGTTAATACGGAAAGTCAAGCCATTACCGTAGCGCTTGCTAACAGCGTCAATGTTCATTGCATAAGCCATCGCCTTACGTAATGAAACATTGTTCATCTTAGCATTCTTATCTTCAACGTTCTTGCCAGTCTTCTTGTCAAACTTACCTACCTTAAAGCCTAAGTAGTTGTAAGATAGAGGAATCTTACCAACGAAGTTAACGCCCTTAGTATCCTTAACGTTGTTCCATTGAGAGTTAAGCACACCAGTAATATCAAACTTGTGACTCTTAATAGCTTGAGAAACAGAGTTAGTTCCGATTACTTCCATAGTAACCTTGTCTAAGTTTGGCTTACCACGCCAGTAGTGTTCATTTGGTACATAAGTAACTGATTGACCACGAACAACCTTTTGAACCTTGTAAGGACCAAAGAATAATGGTTGCTTACGAACTTTATCATCAGATAAAAGCTTATCAAATGGCACATCTTTCAAGTAATGGTACGGTTCTGCAGTTTCAAGGAAGTAACCATTACCAGATTGAAGCATACCTGGTTTCATTTCTTTAAAGTGAAGAACGACTTTTCTGCCATCTTCGCCATTTGGCATTTCGATACCAGAAATCTTGTCGCTCTTTCCCTTGTGGTATTCTTCTAACCCAACAAGGTTAGCTAAAGAATCTGTATATCTTGAAGTCTTAGTCTTAGGATTACCAACGATCTCATAGGCATATTCAAGGTCCTTAGCAGTTACTTGCTTACCATCTGACCACTTAACACCCTTTTTCACTTCAATAGTGATTGTCTTGGCATTCTTATCTAACTTAAAGGTAGCTGGACCCTTACTATTAATCTTATAGCTATCATTAACATCGAAGAGTCCTTCTACTCCTGGTGCTTGAATCTCACCATCAGTAGCAGTATCAGATAATTCTGGTAAGAAAATACCTGTGAAAGGTGAGTCACTTTCAATTGAATACTTTAACGTTCCACCCTTTTTAACTTGTTTCTTAGGAACAGCTTCTTTAAAGCTAACTTTCTTGTCGCTAGCGTTATTATTGTTGTTATTGTTCCCACAAGCAGTTAAAGTTAATGCCGCACCGGACAATACTGTAATTGCTCCTAACCACTTAACTTTTTTCAATTTGTTCTCCTCCTTTGTGAGATGACTTAAATTTCTTGATTTTTATTATATGATATTAAAATGAAAAAAACAATACAAAATTAAAATATTTTTTGGCTAAATTTGTGTTTTATTAAAAATCTAGTATTAATACACTTGTTTTCTTTAAGGTGTAATCTGATAGTTATAAAAATCGCCAAAAGTTATAAAGAGTTATAAAAAAAGAAAGATGATACACATGAATAATAATCCTTTCAATCCTAGTTTTGGCAAAATGCCAAGTATCTTTCTAAAACGCGATAATTTATCTCAAAGAATAATCGACGAATTAAATAGAGAAAATTCTCCATTTCAAACTTCACTCATTTATGGTCAAAGAGGGTCTGGAAAAACCACCCTTATGTCTGAAATTTCTTCTAAACTTAAAGAAAATAAAGACTGGATCATTATTGACTTAGTCTTTGATAATGATTTACTCATTTCTCTAACTAATCAACTTCAAGAACATTTATTAAAATTAAAACTAATTAAAAATTTAGATATAAAAATGAACTTTCTCGGCATTGATATTAATGCTTCCTTAGCTCAAAACATCGATGCCAATTTTCAACAAATTTTGCAAACTAGTCTTGAGAAATTAACAAGAAAAGGCAAAAATGTGCTAATTAATATTGATGAGGTTCATTTAACTCCTTTACTAAAGAAATTTGCCAATTGTTATCAGATCATGATTAGAAAAAATCTTAAGGTTTCTTTATTAATGGCTGGTCTTCCAGAAAATGTTTCTGAAATTCAAAATGACGATGTCTTAACTTTTCTTCTGCGAGCTAATCGGATTGTCCTCAATCCATTGAACTTAGAAACTATTAAACTTAGCTACAGCATATTTTTCAAAATGCCAACTTCAATATTGATGATAAAACTATTTTATATATGACCAAGCAAACACAAGGATTTGCATATGCCTTTCAACTTTTGAGTTATCATATCTGGAGATATGCTACAGAACAGAATAAAAAGACTATTTCTCTTTCTTTAGTAGACGAAATCTTAGACATTTATTTGAGTGATTTAAATCGCAATGTTTACTTTAAGGTTTACAATGATCTTTCAAAAGGAGTTCGTGCAAGCAATGGGAAAAGTTGGAAAACAAAAAGTCAAAAGCCAAGAAATCGGGAAAATAATGAATAAAGGTGCTAATTATTTAGCTGTTTATCGGAGAAAATTAATAGATGATCAAGTAATCAAACCTGATGGTTATGGCTATGTCAGTTTCTTACTCCCGCATTTTGACAAGTTCATTGAACAAGAAATGATCTTAAATGAATTCTAAAATTTCAAGCAAAAAAAGCTGGTAATACCAACGCCATTTCAAGCGAAGATATTGCCAGCTTTTCTTTATATTCTCTTTTCAGAAGTTTTTTTAATTTTTCTCTTAGGTGTGAAATTCAAAGCTAAAACTGCCCCAATTACTAAAAATGTTCCTAGCCAATCCATCCCTGACATCACCAAACCAAAGATTAAAACTGAACCAACTGTAGCTGATAAGGGCTCAAACGCATCAAGCAAACTAACCGTTGACGGCTTAACATAACGTAATGCATTCGCCATAATCTGAAAAGGCACTATTGTTCCCAGAATAATAATTGCTCCTACCCGGAGCCAAACTTTTGGGGTGTTTGGAACAGCGGGAAAGCTAGGATGAAAAATCACCAAACCAAGTCCAGCAAAAATCATCCCCCAGCCAGTCAAAACTAAACTTGATATTCTTTTAACAATTTTAACTGGAATCAAAGTATAGCTTGCTTCACCTAGAGCAGATAATAAGCCGAAAAATAATGCCACTGGCGTGATTGCTAAATGATTCAAATTTCCATGAGTTGACAGCAAAAATACACCAATAAAAGCCATAATTGCTGCTAAAACATCTAACTTTCTTAAAACTTGCTGATGAGTTAAAGCAAGATAAGCAAGAACAAAAAACGGTCCAATAAATTGTAAGATAGTCGCAATCGAAGCATTCGCCATTTCAATGACAATAAAGTAAAAAACCTGTACTGGTAATAAACCAAATACACCATAAGCAATAATGTGCAACGTATTTTTCTTGTTTTTTAAAACTAAAATCGGCTTTTGATGTAAAATTGTCGCAATGATTAATAAGACAATCCCAGAAATAATTAGTCTTACTTGTGTCAGCCAAATAGGTGTAATTTTAGAACTGATCTTAAATAAAGACTCCGCAAATAAACCTGATATTCCCCACATCACAGCTGCTAAAGCTGCCAAAACTGTCCACAGTCTGCTTCTAGTAACTTGCTTATCCATCCAGCTTCTTCCTCACAAATAAAAATCAATCTAAATCATCATAGCATAGTTACTCTAAGCAATCATTGTAATTTCGATAAAAAAATACTGTTCAATTAGGTAAGCAACCTGAACAGTATTTTTTAATTCAAATTAATCTAAATCTTTTCCATCAGATTCAATAACTTTCTTGTACCAATAGAATGAATCCTTGGGCATTCTCTTTAAAGTACCGTTGCCTTCATCATCTCTATCCACATAGATAAAGCCATAACGCTTACTCATTTGACCGGTACCTGCAGAAACTAAGTCAATACAGCCCCAAGTAGTGTAACCAATTAGATCTACACCATCATCAATTGCACGCTCCATTGCCTTAATATGCATTCTCAAGTAATCAATCCGGTAATCATCATGAATCTTGCCATCATCGCTGATCTTATCAACTGCGCCAAGACCATTTTCAACAACCATCATTGGAATGTCGTAGCGATCATACATTACTTCAAGATAATATTGAAGTCCATCTGGATCAGTTGCCCAGCCCCATTCGGAATACTTCAAGTATGGGTTCTTAACACCAGCAGCAAAATTGCCGCCCACTTTATCTTTTACTTCATGGGTAGTAATAATGTTAGACATGTAGTAAGAGAAGGTATAAATGTCAACTTTTCCTTCAAGCAAGTCTTTTCGATCTTGCTCAGTAATATCTAAATGAACATTATGTTCATTCCATAAACGCTTAGCATAAGTTGGGTATTTACCTTTTGCTTGCACATCACCGCAGTAGAAGATATTTTGTTCCCACATATGACGGTTAGCCAAAATATCCTTAGGATCTGGTGTTAATGGATAGTCTACAATACCGCAAATCATATTACCAACTACATAGTTAGGATCTAATGCATGAGCAATCTTAACTGCGCGAGCACTAGCAACAAATTGATAATGCAACTTTTGGTAGGCATGTTGATATACCTTATCATCAGTTACATTATTACCAAATGCACTCAGCATTAAAAGCGTTGAGTTAATTTCATTAAATGTAAGCCAGTACTTAACCAGTCCTCTGTATTCTTCAAACAAAGTAGTTGCATACTTAACATACATATCGATCATTTTGCGATCGCCCCAGTCATGGTATTTTTCACTGAGGTATAGCGGATCTTCGTAGTGAGAAATAGTAACTAAAGGTTCAATCCCGTACTTTTTGCATTCTTCAAATACACGGCGATAAAAATCTAACCCAGCTTGATTTGGCTTTTCTTCATCGCCTTTAGGGAAAATTCTAGTCCAGGCAATTGAAAGGCGGAAGGTCTTAAAGCCCATTTCAGCAAACATCTTAATGTCTTCTTTATAGTGGTGATAAAAATCAATTGCCACGTGGTTTGGGTAATATTCATTTGGATCAATTGCACCAACTGCGCCTTCTGGCAAGCCCGCCCCAGGAATACCTGGAGTTTTTTCTAACTTACCATTCAACTTATAAGTCAACATTCTTGGTGCATCTAAACTACCAGCAGTTGTAATATCAGTGACTGATAATCCTTTTCCATCTTCATCATACGCACCTTCAATTTGATTTGCGGCAGTAGCTCCGCCCCATAAAAAGTTTTTTGGAAATGACATTTATATTTCTCCTCTTTTTCAATACTAATCATTTTTATTATATATGAAATCGATTACATTATCTAAGCCATTTGCGGATTTGAACTAGCTGCTTCTGTTTCACTAGCTCCTTCTAAGTCTAAAATCTCTTGTCCTACTTTTACCTTGCCTTGACTTACAACAGTGATCTTTTCATAATCTTTTGAGTTAGTAACTACGATTGGTGTCGTTACAACATAGCCCTTAGCATGAATTGCATCGATATCAAACTTAACTAATTCATCACCTGCTTTAACTTCGTCGCCTTTTGCAACTAAGGTTTCAAAACCATGTCCTTGTAAATTAACAGTATCCATTCCGATGTGCATCAAGATTTCTGCACCATCGCTTGTCTTCATTCCGATAGCATGTCCTGTTGGGAAGGTCATTACAACTTTACCATCTGCTGGTGCATGGAGAACTCCTTCGCTAGGCTCAACAGCAACGCCTTCACCCATAGCACCGCTTGAGAAGACTTCATCTTTTACTTCTGATAGTGGCAATAATTCACCAGCAAGTGGACTAACTAGTTCAGTTGAAACATTTAAGTCGCTAGTACTTGCTAAGCTTGGAGCAGCTTTTGCAATAGCATCTGCTTGACTTGCAACTTCTTGAACAGCTTTTGCTTGTTTTTCATCATAAGCTTGATCAACACTCTTCTTACCAAGAGCCATTTGTAAAATAAAGCCAAGTACAAATGATACAGCCATCGCAATCATTAAGCCGTAAACACTCATATCAACACCAGTCTTAGGACCGATAGCAGCAGGGATTACGAAGACTCCCATACCACCCATCATGTACATCTTAGTACCAAAGAATCCGATTAAACCGCCGCCAACACCAGCAGCAATACAACTTAAAATGAATGGCTTTTTACGTGGAAGAGTTACACCATAAATAGCTGGTTCAGTTACACCAAAGATACCTGATAAGAATGCTGGAAGAGCGATTCCTTTTAATTTTTGATCTTTAGTTTGTAATAAGATTGCTAAAACAACACCAATTTGTGCAAATGAAGCACCTAATGATAAACCTAAGATTGGGTCATAACCTAATGCAGCAATATTTGACATCATTACTGCAACAAATCCCCAGTGAACACCGAAGATAACGAATACTTGCCAGAAGCCACCAAGTAAAATTCCAGCTAATACTGGACTAAAGTTGTAAACGGCTGAAGTAATGGCAGCAAGTGCATTACCAATCCAAGTAGCAAGCGGCCCGATAATTAAGAAAGTTAAAGGAACTACAATCAGTAAAGTAACAAATGGAACTAAGAAAGTTTTTACCACAGTTGGAATCCATTCCTTGCACCATTTTTCAACAACAGAAGCAAACCAAACTGCTAAAATAATTGGAATAACTGTTGAAGTATAGTTCATTGAAATAATTGGAATACCTAAGAATGTAGCATGAACTTGTGAATGTAAGAACGTTCCGTTAAATAGATCAAACAAAACTTTTTTGCTGCTATTCATTGCTACCATTGCTGGATAACACATCGCAGCACCAATTGTAATGGCTGTAAAGCGGTCTACCTTAAACTTCTTAGCACTAGTAATTGCTAGAATAAGTGGCAAGAAGTAAAAGAAACCATCCCCAATCGCATATAAAACTTCATAAGTACCAGAGGTTTTAGCGAGCCAGCCAAATGAAGCGCACATTGCAGTTAAGCCTTTAATCATACCTGCTGCAGCCATTGGCCCCAAGATCGGAGTAAAGATACCTGAAATAAGATCGATAGCTTTATCCATTAAACTCATATTGCTGTCATCTAAATCGTCATCAGCAACTTGACCACCACCAGAAAAGCCACCTTCTTTTAAGACTGCCTCGTATACGTCAGCAACTTCATTACCAATAACTACCTGATATTGTCCACCAGCTTTAACAACTGTAACAACACCATCAGTATCTTTTAAGGCATCATCATTAGCCTTTTTTTCATCTTTTAATTTAAAACGCAAGCGTGTTGTACAGTGAACAACGCTGATTACGTTGTCTTTTCCGCCAACGTCCTTAATAATCGTTTTTGCTAGAGCATCATAGTTCTTAGCCATAGCTTTTTTCCTCCCAATAATAAAACCCAAGCTACACAGAAACTAGAGAACGTAAATGTTCAATGTCTTTCAGTAACTTGGGTTCTTGCCTAATCGAATTAGTAACATACCTAAATATGAAAATATTTAATTTTCTTGGCGGTTTGTCACGCGCCAAATGTGTAAAACAAGATAGAACTTATCATCTGAATTTAGGGTCCATCCCTTTTTACTATGTAAATAAGTTGCGATTCTCTCTGCCGTATCATAGGCATGATTGTACTTAATCTTCATAAAAGCTAGTAGCGAATCATCAAGTTCGCCACTTTTTTGATGCTTATTTCTTAAAAGTCTTACCAATAATACTCTTAAGTGAGTAATGAAGCGACTATAATTAAACGACTCTGTATCTAAAGTCATTTGGTATTGATACTGAATAATATCAATAATTCCGCTAATCAACTCAGTGATCTCAACTGTTTCTTGAACCTGATCATTATCAGAAGCTGCATTAACGAAGTGATAAGTCATAAAAATACTTTCACTTGGTGGTAAGTTGACTTTCATTTCTTTATTAATTAAAGCAATGACTTTTTCGCTAATCTTATACTCCTTAGGAAAAAGATTCTTATCTTCCCAGCGTGTATTAGCAGCACTCATATCAATATGATCTTCAATTCTTGAAAGAGCAAAATCAATATGGTCAGCTAAAGCTAAGTATTGAAAATCATTGAACTTCACATTTAGAAGTGGCTCCACCATCTGGATCACCTTATTGGTTAAATCGATGGTTGAAGCATTGATTTCTTTAACTTGATTGACTTCATCTTGATGAGAAGTAGCGGTAAACCGCCTTTCAATTTTATTCTCATCAATCTTATCGCCTTTCTTTAAGCCAAAGCCCACGCCTTTGCCCAGGACTACTTGTTCTTGGCCTTGATCGTCCTGAACCAAGGCTGCACTATTGTTAAATGTTTTAAGAAATATCATCCGACGAATCACCTTTATATAGAAAAAAGCTACCACAAACTACAATATACACTTTAAGTATATCATCATTATTTGTAGTAGCTCAGACCTGATCGCATCAGTAATCCGCTTATTTACAGTAATTATAATAGCGCTTTCACATATTTGTGTCAACAAGCATTTGCAGAAAAATGCTTATTTTTATGTCAGAAAAAAAGAGGCTAGACCTCAATGTCTAGCCTCTTTTAGGGATTTCAAACTAACTTTTATTATTTTTGACGCTTTTTTCTATCTACGCCTAATCCGAATAAACTACCTACTGCGGCAATTGCTAAGCCTAAGATACCAGCTGTATTTTCTGACTTAGCACCAGTCTGTGGCAATGTATTCTTTTCAGCATGGTGATTTTCATTTACAGTAGCTGCCTTTGCAGTATTGGCTTCAGAATTAGTTTCTGTAGTCTTACCACCATTGTTGTCACTTGTTCCAGTAGCGTCTACATAGACCTTAACTGTTACATCTACGCTAGAGCCATCTGGATAAGTTACCGTAACAACGCCTGTATGTTCACCAATTGTAGAAACATCTGGCACTTCTTTCCACGTGTACTTAATACCTTCTGGCATATCGTTCTTGTTCTTAATACCTTCTGATGGGTTTGGAACAACACCTGGAGTAGTGTGAATTGGTTGTGGCTCTGGAGTTACATGGTTCGTACCGATAATTACTGTTACGTTAACCTTATCTTTTGAACCATCTGGGTAAGTTACAATCACAGTGCCTGTAGTCTTGCCTGGCTTAGTTACATCTGGAGTCTTCTCCCAAGTGTACTTAGTGCCGCTTGGCATATCGTCCTTGTTCTTAATGCCCTTTTCTGCTGGTGGTACTACACCTGGGGTAGTGTGAACATCTTGACCTTCTGGAGTGTACTTGTCAGCATCAGTTGGAGTTGTAGTCTTAGTGTAAGCAACTACCACATTGGTATTTGGTGTGTTAGCATTTACATTCTTATCAGCTAAAACAACTTTTGCATCTTTGCCATCAACGGTTGAAGTATAGTCAGTTACTTGTGGCACATTGTATTCTGGCCAAGTGCCTTCAGTTGCTCCAGTTGACTTCCAAGTATTGCCATCTTTTACGCCAACAGTCCATGGAGTATCAGCTTCTACATTTTCACCTTCACCGCCACGAACAAAGTGAACAGTTTGAACAATCGTTTCAGTTGTTCCATCAACCTTATTAACAGTAATCGTACGAACAACGTCTTTGTTCATGTCCTTATTATTTGGATCATATGGTGTTGGAGTTACTGTATTACTCTTTTGGTAAGTAATATGAACTGCTTCACCATCTACTGGCTTGCCGTTTTCAATTGCGGAAGCTGATTGAATTTCAGTTGCTTTAGTGCCATTTACGTATGAATCGTAACTAGAAATTTGTTCTACTGCTGCAGTTGGATATTCTGCTTCGCCGCCTAAAACAAACTTGTTGTTTTCGATCTTACCAACTTCCCAAGCACCAGTTCCAGTAACTTTTCCAGTTACTAAGTCTTCAACACCGTTTCTACCAAAGTTAACAGTTTGAGTTGCAATTAATTGCTCTGCTTTGCCTGGCTTAGTTTGGTAAATCTTACGGCTAACGCTAGTAAACATGTCCTTGTACTTGTACTTAGGATCAGTTGGATTTACACCTGGAGTTGTTGGAGTAATGTCCTTTGTTTCGTGAACTAAGTTAATAACAACTGCTTCATTCTTAGCAGGAATAACTACATTTTCTGGTAATGTTTGACCTGCAGCTAGCTTGTAACCTGCTGGAATGGTTAAGTTAGTCTTTACATTAACGCCTGGCTTACCACTTACAACAATTGGGTTACCAACATTCTTCTTGTCAACAGTGTCATAGAATTGATAACTTACAGTTACATCTGCAACTGGAGTTTCACTTTGTTGGTAAGTAATGTGAACTGCTTCACCATCTACTGGCTTGCCATTTTCAATTGCGGAAGCTGATTGAATTTCAGTTGCTTTAGTTCCATTTACATATGAATCGTAACCAGAAATTTGTTCTACTGCTGCAGTTGGATATTCTGCTTCGCCGCCTAAAACGAACTTGTTGTTTTCGATCTTACCAACTTCCCAAGCACCAGTTCCAGTAACTTCTCCAGTTACCAAGTCTTCAACACCATTTCTACCAAAGTTAACCGTTTGGGTTGCAATTAATTGCTCTGCTTTGCCTGGCTTAGTTTGGTAAATCTTACGGCTAACGCTAGTAAACATGTCCTTGTACTTGTACTTAGGATCAGTTGGATTTACACCTGGGTTTGTTGGAGTTACTGATTTAGAACCATGCTTAAGAGTTACAGTTAAAGCTGCTGGATTCTTCTCAGCAATAGTTTCAGCTACAGGGTAATTTCCTGCAACAACCCAGCCCTTAAGAGCACTATTATTCTTCAAATCGTTATCAATTTGATTCTTAATTTCTTCAGCAGATACTGTAGCTGGGTTATCAGAAGTAAATGTATCAGTAAATGCATCTGCAGTAGTTGCTAGCTCTTGACCAGCTTCATCAACATATTTGATAGCTTGTGTGAAGCTCTCTTCAGTTGGCGATACTGCCTTGTATGTTACAGTTACAGTCTTACCATTTTGTGGTGTCGCATAACCATCAATTTCTTTGGTAGTAATAGCTGCTGCAGGAGCTTGGGTACCTTTTTCGCCGTTAACATATGAATCAAATCCTGAAATTTGTTCAACATTCTTAGCAGAGAATTCAGCAGAACCAGCTTCTGGAGTCCATGCTACCCAAGTAGTTTTACCAGTTACAGGATTGTAATAGCCGGCGTTACCATTAGCATCTTTACGTACATAATGAACTGTTTGGGTTTGATCAGTAATTGCTGCATGACCGGTTCCAGAAACATCGTACTTAATTGTACGAGTTACGTCCATATTCATATCTTTGTTAGAAGGATCATATGGAACTGGAGTAGAGTCTTGAGCAACATACTTAACGTCAATCGTCTTGTTGGTATTTGGATCAACAGAGCTCTCAGTAGCAACTTTAGCTTCTGTCGTCTTTACACCATCAATCATATAGTCATAGCCTTGTGGAGCAGTAGCAATGTCAGTGTATTCTGCCCAAGTACCAGTTTTATCAGAAGTTAATTTATTAGTAGTTGTGTTGTAAACGTACCAAGTACCTTCTGATCCTTCCATGATCTTGCCAGTGTATTGATCAAGCACACCAGTCCTACCAAATGTGATAGTTTGCTTTTCAGTATGATCAATGGCTGAATTGTCAGTCTTATAGACATTAATTGTACGAGTTGAAGTAGTGAACAAGTCTTTGTATTCAGGATTATCTGGAGTAACACCTGGTTCGCCTGGAGTTACTGTGTTCTTAACTAATTTAACCGTAATTGTATTATTGTCAGTTTGATCACCTGGATAAGTAAAGCCTTCGGCAATCTTCCAACCAGCTGGAATATTATTGTCAATATTAGCCTTCAAAGTTGAAGCCTTTAAGCCTTCCTTCTTGTTGAAGTCAAAGGTCAACTCATCTTTACCATTCTTAGTCTTTAATGGTGCACCATTAGTACTATCAACATACTTAACAATTACTTGAGCGTTGTAATCAGAATCATCATGTTGCTTTTGGCTTTGCTTTAATGGAACTACAATTTCAGCTGGTTGAGAATTAATGTTATTTTCGGCAGCTGGGTAAGTATAACCATCAGCAATGCTGTAGTTATTTGGTAAGTTGCCATCAATTGCGCTCTTTAATTGATCAGCAGTTAAGCTTGATCCTTTAGCAATATCAGCAATAGTATGACTTGCTACTTCTTGACCCTTAAATTGGTAAGAAATTCTTTGACTAAAGCTAGTCTTCTGATCATCTGGCTTATCAGTATTTGAATCAGCAACTACATTAATATTAGCCTTGACGTCTAAGTAAGTACCATCGTTAAAGCTAATCCGAACTGTTCCTGCAACATTATTCTGAATATCTTTAGTAGATGGCATCCCGTTTGGAGCCCAAGTCATTGCAAATTGACGACTGTTATCAGTACCTTCAACGTAAGCTAATACTTGAGGTGCATTTGGATTGATATTTTGACCATTCCAACCTGCTTGTCCAAGGTCAGCAACGTTAATTAACTTACGGAATGCATCTTGTGAAATACCACTAATATCTTGACCTTGTTTGTAAGTTTCAGTAGTACCAGTTGTTGCACCATAAATATTACCAAAGACGTTAATCCAGTTAAGACCAGAACCAAAGATTTCCTTGGCCGTACCTGTTAAATGGATAGTTGCACGAGTCTTAGAATTACCTGGAAGATCGTCGCCTTCACTAGTACGTTGATCAGTACGTGGATTAGTTTGTTGTGATGCTAATGATGAACCAGTTTTATCGCCATAATTAGTTACATTAGTATTAGGCTCCCTGTTTTCCATCCACTTAGTAGTTACATCATTAGCAGAGAATGATTCTGGAGCTGAAGCACCATTGTTCAATGTAGGGTTACCGTGCTTCTCCGTGATCTTGTAAGTATTACCTTCTAGCTTGTAGGTTACCCAATCAGTAGCATTCCATTCACTATCTTCATTCTTAAATGTAATTTCAGTAATTGCTGGAACTGGAATATTTTCAACACTGCCATCAGTGGTCTTGTGAGCAGTATAAGTACCAATTGTATAGCTTGTAGTTGTGTTGGTACCATAAATAATTTCAGTATCGCCTGGCGTACCAACAGTTACTGGAACGTATACCGTAGTATCAGGTTGATTATTCTTTCCAGAAACTGTAACTTTAATTACTTGAGTTTCAGGTTTATCTGGGAATGGCTTTGGATCAGTACCATTATCTCTCCAGGTGATAGTAGTACCTTCTGGTAAATTATTTGGATTATGAATACCATCACTTGGCTTATAAGTATTATTAGTTGGATCACTTGGTTTAGTTACATTTTGTGGCTTTACAACAACAACTGTTGCAGTTGTGTGATCAACAGATGGTCTTTCATTAGTATTATCTGGATAAGTTATAGTAACTGGAATAGTTACAACACCAGTATCTGAACCACTTGGAATAGTGTAAGAAACTTTACCAGTGTTTGGATCAACTTCTGCACCTGCTGGAGCATTTTCACCAAGTTTATAAGTTGGTTTTACTGAATCTGGAAGGGTTGGAGTGTAATGAACATCAGTAGTTACCGTTTGACCAGGTCTACCACCAATTGGATTATAGCTTGGTTCATATTTATCAGCATCATTTGCTGTTGGAACAACCTTAACAGAATTATCTTTAGTTACGATATTTAAGTAAGTCTTTTTACCTGGAGTGTACTCATCATCAAAGGTCAACTTAATAGTTGCATTAGTGTCACCAAGACTAGGAGCAGTTGCCCAAGTAGCTGTGTAATGAATATCGGCACGAGTTAAAGAACTGGTGTCAATTAATTTTCTTGCTTGTTCATCAGTTAATTCTTGACCAACAACTACTTCAACTGGAGTAGAAACATCTTTAGCAGTAGCACCAGCTGCTGGAATTGTTAATTTGTTGCTATTAACTTCTGTACCATTGACTGTAACTTGAACAGTACCAGTCAAGTTTTCACTTGCTGAAGGAGTAGTTACAACAGTTGAAGGAGCAGTTCCTTGCCATCCAATAGTTGCATTACTCTTCTCCACAGCAGTTGGTTCACTAACAGTTTCCTTACTTTCTGCATCAGTATTAATTGTGTAGTGGTTAATCTTTGAAACAGCATTCCCAGCATTAAGAACTTGTGAATGATCGGAAGTTTCATGAGCCTTAATTGATGAAATATCAGTAACAACTTCGTAAGCACCTGTTACTTTACCATTTTCATCTTTAGTAATTGTACCAGTATGTGTACCGTCACCAATGTAAACTGGAACATTCACGACATCCTTAGTAGTGTCTGGATAAGTTACTTCAACCGGAACTAAAACTAGACCGGTTTTACTATTTTCTGTTGTTGGTGCAATCGTTAATTTACCGCTATCAGGATCAACAGTTACAAATCCTTGACTAGCATCACCCTTGGCATACTTTGTGCCTTCTGGAGCCTTACCGTTTGGATTAATAGTAATGTTGCCTTCTTGGCTAGTGACATATTTTGGATCTTCACTCTTAGATTCACCTTGCTTAACATTCATTGGATCATAAGCAGGTTGATATTGATTATTATCGATTAAGTCACTACCAAATTTAACACCGTTAGTGTTCCACCAGCTAAAGTGATTGATAAACTGTTGCAATGCATCAGAATCGTGCTGAACAGCACCATTTGCAAATTCTCCGCCATCAGTTAAGGTAACAGCGTTAGTACCACCGGCAGTATTTGCAGCATTGCCAGAACCGTTCATGTATTCAGAACCATATGTATATGGAGGAAGAAGTGTATTACTTGCATCAAATCCTTTACCCTTAGCACGGAAGGCGTATGAATTAGTACCACCTTGAGATAGGTTGCTTAAAGATTTAATTTGCCAAGTTACAGGATTAGTTTCACCTGCAGGAATTATTGTTAATGGTGTAAAGCCATTTGCAGTTGAGTTAGTAATTGTTATTTGATTAGTATTACTTGGGTTGGCAGCTGCTTCAAGGTGAACTAAATAACCAGCTGTATGCCCCTCAGAATTTCTCTCTAAATCAATATATTTAGCGTCTGTGAAGTTCACATAGTTATAGCTGCTTGTGCCCCACATAGTAAGTAAGCCTGGCCAAGCTTCACCGTACTTACCAACCTTAGCCAAAGTATATTGGTCTGGTAAAAGTGAAGAATAAGCTGAATCATGTAAGATCAAACTACCACCATTAACTTCAAAGTGATATTTATCACCTAAACCATTAGTAGGGCCCATGGCAACTAACGGCGAGTCAGAATCGGCAACACCATCACGAATCACCTTAAGAACAGCATCTTTGCCAACCCGTAAGGTACTATCAGCAATACTATAAGATGAGTCCAAATTAATTGGTGCATAAGCACGTGTGCCTTTCGTATTAATCTTGGTGTTGATGTTTAATTGTGAACCGTCTTGTAAATCAAGGTGACTACCATTCATAATTGCCATTGAACGGCCAGCACCAAGATCCATGTTGACAACTGCTCCGCTTTCTAAGCGAGTTACACCAACTGTAGCGGCATCAATGCCTTGACTTCCAGCACCTTTATCAAAGTAAATACCGCCAAAGTTAGCAGATTCACTACTAATATTTAATGTAGCGCCACTCTTAACAACTGCATTACCATTAGTAATTTCAAAAGCAGTTGTATCACCCTTTTGGTTATTAACATTAATAGTAGTTGTTCCATCTAATACACTTAAACTAGTAACTTTGAATAAAGCGCCAGAAAAAGAAAGAGAGCCACTTAATGAAGTAGAACTATCATTCTTTCCTACTAGTTTACTATTAAAATTGTTAACCCCACTAAAGTTGGCATTTACCGCACTTGAAAGAACACGATTAGTATCAGTAGTTGAAGTAACATTCTTAAATGTTACAGCATTTTTAGCAGCATTAACGGCTGAAAGGCTACTAAAATCAAAGATACCCTTTGCACCAGTTGAGCCAATTGTTACCTTATCTAAGGTAATATTCCAATTATTGTTTTCAATTGGAGTGGTATTAGTTTGATTGCTGTCATTAAAAGTAACTGCATTTTGACCAAAGTCTAATTGATGACCATTACCTTCAATAGTAACTGCACGAGCACTACCAGTATTGTTAACATTTAAATCAGATGCGTTACTTTGACTAAAGTCAATATTATTACTCAAAACAATATGACCTACATTTGCATCTTTTAATGCGTTAATAAAGCTACTAGTATCAGTAACATCTTGAGTTTGATCATTAGATCTAGCAGTTGCTGAACTGGTAGTTACATTTTTTTTGCATTTTTAATGTATTAGCAGCTACTTGCTTTTGGTTATTATTAGTAGTTGCTTTTGCCAATTGTAATTCAGTAGTTGCTACTTTATTATCGCTAACTTTAGCAGTTTCAGTTTTCGTCGTTTCAGCTTTTGCAGCTGCAACTTCTGACTTTACCTCATTATTAGTTACAGTCTTTGTCTCAGTTGATTTATCAACTTGATTATTATTGAGAGCAGCTTGCTTTTCAGCTTCAGTATTAGCTTGCTCTTTATTTGCTTCAGAAGACTCATTCTTTGATGTTAATTCAACCTTAGGCTTTGAATTAGCATTAACATCAGCCGCCTGAGCTTTCTCGCTATTAGACATTCCCATAAAACTGAAACCAATTAAAACAGAAGCTGCTCCAACAGTGAATTTTCTAATTGAAAATCTTTCCTTCTTCGGTTCCATTTTACGAAGACGCTCTTGATAATTTTTTCTTGATAGCATATTATTGCCCTTCCCTTCAATAATATCAGCGTTAAATCGTATATTAATAAATAGCATTTCCGCTATTAAGTCAAGAAACAAATGTTATTGAATGGCCATTATTTAAAAGTTATTGCTTAAAAATCTGTATTTCTCACACTCAAATTTAACATCCGTTGTCTTTATTATAACACCTGAGATGATATATGAACCGCTTTTTTTCTTAATATAATAGCATCTTTCGCTATTTTACTAATTAAATAAATCACAAGTTAAAGCTTGTCGGCTACTGTTATTAAATAAAAGCCACTATAAATTTAATTAGTCAGTACTTTTAAAGATTATTATGTTTTGCTTATCAATTCACTATATTAATTCAAAGCCAAACGAATGTTATATATAATTTACGTCAAAAATAGAAATATCATATATACATATACTTTATTTTTATCTAGTTTCTAGCCATTTGCTAATGAAACTAATTTTAATTTTCCTTATAAAAATCAAGCCCAATATAAAAAGCTGCTCAAAACGAGCAGCTTAATCTCTTTATCTACTAATGCTATCAGCACGGCCTTTATAATCACCGTTTTCAGTTCCGATGATTAATTCTTCGCCTTCTTTAATAAAATCTGGCACAGTTACAACTAAACCAGTATCCATCGTTGCAGGTTTACCACCGCCAGCAGCAGTTGCACCTTTGATTTCTGGTTGGGTTTCTTTAACAGTCATCTTTACAGTAGATGGTAAGTTGATTCCGATTAATTTACCTTCATCAGTAAACTTAAGATCAACATCAATATTGGGTATTAAGAACTTAGCTTCTGCTGCAAGGTGTTCCTTTGGAATTAGATATTGTTCATAAGTATCAGTATCCATAAAGATAAAGTTAGCATCATCATCATAAAGGTATTGTGCCTTCTTTAAAGCAACGTTAACTAACTCCACCTTCTCACTTGGACGCATTGTTTTGTGAACAACAGCTCCACTCATCACGTCACGTAAGTCCATTTGCATAACCGTGTTACCCTTACCAGGCTTGTGGTGGTTACTCTTTAGTACTTCAATTAACTTACCATCTTGGCTAAAAATCATACCCTTTTTTAATTCGATTGCTTGCATGTTTTCTCCCTAAAATTTTCTAATATACATATCGCTGATCTCATGATTACCATACTTTTTAATAATCATATCAGCTCTCTTCTTAGTTGGTTCGATATAGTCATGTAAATTCTTCAAGTTAACATCACGCCAGACTCTTTTGGCAAAATTATCTGCTTGTTCAAGCGGGACGTTAGCCCACTTATAAAAGAAATTATCTGGATTATTGCGATTAATCTCGAGCATTAAATGGTAGCGATCAAGATACCATTTCTCTAAGTCTTCTTCGCTTGCATCCAGATAAATTACATAATCAAAAAAGTCACTTGGAGGAGCTTGCCCGTCTGGAGGCACCTCTAGCAGGTTAATTCCCTCAACTACCAAGATATCAGGAACACTGACATACCCCAATTCATTAGGCACCAGATCAGAAATTTCCTGCGAGTATAGTCTATATGGTACTCTTTCTTTACCAGCTTTAACGCTTGCTAAAAAAGTATAAAAGGCATCCCAGTTAAATGACGATGGGAAGCCCTTTTGATCCATTAAGTTTTTAGCTTTAAGTTCTGCATTCGACATTAAAAAACCATCAGCAGAAACTTGGGCAATTGTTTTATCTGGTTCAAGGCGTTCGAACAAGCGAGTTATTTTCTTTGCAAAAGTAGATTTCCCTACAGCAACAGACCCAGTTACTCCGATGATAAAAGGTATTTTTTGCCATTTTTCATTATAAAAGGTCTGCTTAGTGCGGTAGATTGCATTTTTTTGGCTCATATTGTACTGAAGATTCTTCATCATGAAAATCTCCGCACTAAATTCATCGCTTGGAGGGATTAGTGTCTGCCACTTTTCAGATGTCAGATGTGTAAATTGCTCTTGCATAAAAAAGCCGCCTTCCTTCTGCCTTGTTCCTAGTATTTTTACATTGTTCAGCCTATCATATATATTGAGAGAAAGAAAAGAAGATATCTATGAAAAAATTAATTCTTTTTGGTGATTCCCTACTTGCAGGCTATATTGATGGACGCGCAACTAATATTGTAACTCAAGGACTGCAAGAAAAATTACCTAAATTTACAATTATTAATAATTCTGTACCTGGGACAACTACTGAAGAAGCAATTGATTTCTATGAATTACGAATTAAACCTTTTAAGTATGATCTAGTTATTCTGGCCCTAGGCACTAACGACGCCAACATGCAGTTTGGTTTGAGCGCTGGACGATATGCGCATAACTTACAAGTATTGGTCGATTTAATTGGGGCTGATAAAACATTATTAATGGGACCTTCCTATACTAATTGGAAAATTGCTCAAGATCAAGCCTGGCCTAAAACTTTGCAATTTGAATTAGTTGCTCAAGAATGCCATGTTGAAAATAAAATTCCATTTTTAAATTTTGCCAAAGTAATGCGGCAGACTGGTCATCCCAATAAACTATTGCAAAAAGATGGTATTCACCTAAATAAAGCAGGAAATAAGTTATTGATTGAAAGATTAGCAGATCTAGTTGAAGAAAAAGAATTGGTTACTGCATCGTAAAAAGGCATCCCATTGTTGGGATGCTCTTTTGTACTCCGGATATTTTATTCAGTTACTTCTTGCTTTCTTAATTCATTTTGTTCAGCAACTCTAAAGAATGGTAAATAAATAAAAATACCGATAATGATTAAAATCACTTCAAAAATAATATTTCTCCAATCCATTGAACTCATATATGCCTGGAAGAAAAACGGTGTAAATGAAGGATCTACAATATACCCCATTCCAATCCAGTGTAAACTTTCAGCAATATAAGTAAGAATAATATTAATAATTGGAGCAATCAAAAATGGAATACCTAAAATAGGATTAAAACAAATTGGTGTACCAAAAATTACTGGTTCATTAATACTACAGATTCCAGGAATAATTGATAGCTTACCTAATGCACGATATTTTTCTACTTTGCTTCTCATCATTAGAATTACTAAAGCAAGTGAATTACCAGATCCACCTAAAACAGCAATTCTAAACATCTGTAAATTCATTAAATGAGTAGGTGCTAATCCTTTTGCTACTAAAGCAGCATTAGCACCAGTAGCTGCAATACCAGTTGCAAAGACAATTGGAAAAATTACATTACTTCCGTTAACACCAATTAACCATAATAGATTTCCTAAAGTTACGATCAAAATATAACCCCATAAGCTATTAGCCAAAAATGTAGCTGGAGTCAAACACTTCATAATGAAGGTAGTAAAATCAGCATGCGTTAAGCTGACTAAAATTAAATTAGCACCATAGAAAATAAAGATATTTGCTAATAGCGGTATTAAGGAATTAATAAAGTTGGCAACCATTGGGGGAATCGATGCTGGCAACTTTATCTTCAACTTACTCTTTTCAATCCCGCGGTCAATTTCGACAGCTAATAATCCAATGATAATTGCAACAAATAGTCCATTTGTTCCTAAATTATTGAGACTAATCTTATTATTCTTATCAACAGTAGTTGCAACCATTAAAAAGGTAACTAATGAGATCATCCCATCAGTAGCAGGATGAAGCCTACGATATGACTTACTTAATTCATATGCAATACCAAAAGCACAAATCATACCAAAGATTCCCATAGTCATATTGTATGGGATAGTTATTTGAGCATAATGTGCGACAGCCCAATATTTCCAACCAGCAAGCCATTGCATAAAAATATTAGCTGTTCGTGGATTATATCTATCAAGTACAATTGGTGGGTTAGCAACAATTAAGAAGAATGAACCAATTACCAAAAATGGCAATCCGAAAAGCATACCATTTGATATAGCTTGTAGATGCTTTTCATTTCCAAGTTTTTGTCCAATAGGCGTTAAAACTTTATCCAATTTAGTAATCAGTGAATCTTTTTTAGCAGCAGTTTCAGCCATTAGAGATCACCTATTTTCCTTACTAAAGATAAATACAACTTAAATTTGATATGGATTGAACTTGAAAGCATTAGGTATAACTTTACTGTCATCCCAATTTTCTCTAATTTTGTGGTATTCGTCCCAATAGTCATTGTCCACTTTTAATTGTGGAGTAACCTTAGAATCGACTTCTAGAAAATGCATACTTCCTCTTCCCATCTTTTTGCCACGAGTGGTGTGCTTGTCTAATGCATAATCTGGAATTTCAGGAACATAACCTAGAGCAAAGTTCTTAATAATGATATTCTTAAGTAAATCAGAAGACCGATCCTTAGTTGATTCACATAAGTAACGAATTGCATGAACAAACATCATGGCACGATCCGGCTCATTGTAACTAAAGTTTTGTCTCATTTGATTTAGACTATTAATCAAAATTGGAGCTTGTGGATTTCCCATTCCTATATCTTCAACCGAAATAGCTTGAAGTCTACGCCATAGTTTTTCTTCCATTTGCGGAGAAGAAATATACATTTCATAAGCAAATTCACATGCTGCTCGTTCTTTGCCTTTTCTGATTGATTTTTGCAATGCAGAGATAACTTCATCAGCTGCTAATCCATTTCTAGTCCTAGTTCTAGCCCATGGATCAGCTAGAAATTCTTTATCTCTATTTTGTGGTACTCCATTTTTCTTAACATCTTTTTCTGACATCGTGAGTCCTTCTTTCAAACTATAGGAGAAAACAATGAATATTCAAACTATTAGCGAAAAGTTTCAACTGAATACTGATGAGCAAAAAATATTAATTTATATGAATCAACACCGTAATGAAATTAAAAATATCAATATTCGTGAACTCGCTAAACGAACATTTACATCTCCTAGCTTTATCGTTAAGACCTGTAAAAAGATGAAGCTTTCAGGATATTCAGAATTGGTCTTTCTAATTGCAGATGCACCAAATTTTCCTAATAATACTGAAAACGACTTAAAAGTAGAGTCATACGTAAAGCCTTTTTCCAACTTGATGGATAAGCATAAAGACTCAATGATCATGATATTGGGCAGTGGATACTCTCAAAATATTGCTAATTACATGAGTGAATATCTTAATTTGAATGGCTTTCGTTGTACATCCAATTCGCATCTGGAAATGCTTAGAAAGCATAAGAATACTTTAATAATTATCATCAGCAATTCTGGAGAAACAAAGCGATTAGCTGAACTTTGCATACAAGCTCAGAAAAATAATCGTGATGTTATTTCCTTTACAGGAGATAAGAACTCAACAATTGCAAAACACTCAACGCTTGCAATAAGCTCAGATACTTTTAACCCCACTTCTTTTGACAGCCATTACCCTCAGCTGTTTTTTGGTCTAACACTCATCTATTTTGAATTATTAATGAGTAACTTTTTGTCTAATTAGGTACCTTCTTAAGACAATTCTTATACTACTTTGGTTTTTAACAATTTTGAATACTTTTCCTTGTTTTGAAAACATGTTTCCATTTTAAAAAACATTTTTATTCAGGCATCAAAAAAGGCATCCCTAACGGGATGCTTTTTTTACACACACTACTCTACATACAAGGCTTGCTTACCTTGCTGATTATAGCTAGCCTCTATTTTCTTTAAACTTACTTTTTTATTTTTAATGCCATAAGGATCATTTACGTAAACAATCCCCTTCTTTTTATTATATCCAGTAACCACACAAGCATGAGAAGAAGGTGTCACATTAACCTTTCCCTGCTTAGTCTGCCATGTCCGCATATCATTTACCCGGTCATATTTTAAAGTCGTAATAATCATCACTGGGTGTCCTTTAGAAACTAACTTCAACACCCTAACAAAATCATTGCCAGTATAATTACGAATTCTCTTAGTATACTTCTTAGCAACATCATAAAGCGGCTCATTATAAACGCACCATCCTGCGTTTTCGATACTCATATAACCAACAAAACCAACATGAGGATTACCGCGATAATCATTGCCAATAAAAGAGGAAACATGCTTAATGTTAGAAGACAATTCTAATTTACTTACATTAATATCATAATAATTTAGGAGCATTGACAGTGACGTAACTTCACAGCCATTTGGCAGGTCCGGTAATTGCCTTTCTAAGGGGACATTCAATTTTTGCTCAGGTCTTAAAGTAAGCCAGTCATATTCATTTTGAATTTTTTCAAAATTAAGGATAATCCCAACTACTCCAGCTGTAATCAGTATTAAAATTCCATATAAAATCTTTCGTCGACGTCGATATCTCTTTGCTCTGCTTATTCTTTTCATGCTGAATATTCTATATCAGAAATGTCAAAACGCAAATTAATTTGGCAATGTAAGAATTAAATAGATTTCATTTCTTTTGTGCTTTTAGCATAAGAATTAAATTAACTTTATTTATACTCGAAATATGCAACAAGAATTAAGTTAATCTAATTTATATGCTAAAATTAAATTAAGAATTAAATTAGTTAAAATCTTGTATCAACTATTATTAAAATTAGAGGTTAACAATGGTACCACGTGATTCTTACTTAAATACTTTAGATAAACTACGTAATAAACAAATCATTAAAGTCCTAACTGGAGTACGTCGCTGCGGTAAATCTACTATTCTTCAGTTATATCAAGAGCGATTGCTCAAGTCTGGAGTAAATACTAATCAAATTCAAACGCTGAATTTTGAAGATTTAGACTTAGTATCAATTAAGACCTACCTAGACCTATATAACTACATCAATGAACATCTCATTCCTAACAAAATGAATTACATCTTTATTGATGAAATCCAAAGCATTCCTAATTTTGAAAAAGCACTCGATAGTCTTTATATAAAAAATAATGTAGATTTATATGTCACAGGATCTAATGCCTTTATGCTTTCTGGCGAATTAGCTACTCTTCTTTCGGGACGCTACATAGAAATCCCTATCTATCCTTTTTCTTTTAAAGAATTTTTACAAACAACTGAACTTTCAAAAGAAGAAGCCTTTTCAACTTACTTAGAACGAGGTGGATTTCCATTTGCTACTGAATTAAACGACAATAATACTTATCTTTCTTACATTCAAGGAATTATCAATACAGTATTAATAAAAGATATCCTAACGAGAGTGAATCGCGGTAATGCAACTTTACTTGAAGCAATTGCTAGTTTCTTAACTGAAGCCAACGGCAGTCTCGTTACTCCTGCTAAAATTGCCAATGCTCTAACCTCTAATGGAATCAAGACTAGCAACGCCACAGTAATTTCATACCTCGAAAAATTAGTAAATTCCTATTTATTCTACCAATGCAATCGATATGATATTGCAGGCAAAAAATATCTACAAATTAATAGCAAGTATTACCCCGTTGACCCCGCCCTCAGACGTGCTCTTTTAGGTCAGAAACGTCCAAACATGGGCAGCAGACTTGAAAATATCGTGTTTATGGAATTAAAGAGACGCGGTTATGAAGTATATGTCGGTAGTCTTAAAAATAAAGAAATTGATTTCGTTGCAATCAAAGACGGTGTTAAGCAATATTATCAAGTTAGTCTCACAGTCCAAGACGATAAGACTTATAACAGGGAAATTGCACCCTTTCTTGAAATTACTGATAACTATCGGAAAATTCTTCTCACTCAAGACCCCGGTAGCTACAACGACAATGGTATTGAACAAATAAACGTTATCGACTGGCTACTAAAAGAGCAATAAATTTAAATAAACCCACAAAAAATGGAATGCCAAATTTGGCACTCCATTTTTTTATTTATTCACATAAGTCTTCTCGTCTAAATCATCAAACAGCGGGCTCTTCTCGCCTGTATAAATCAAGTCAAGTTTATACATTGCACGTGAAGTAATTGTGTAAAGCAATTGCGTTTCATCAAGTTGATGATAATTATCCCTTGAAACATTCCAAGCAATTACTGCATCAAATTCAAGTCCTTTAGCTAAATATGATGGCATAACTAAAGTTCCAGGCACTAAACGCTGGTTAGCTGACCCAATTAAAGTTGCCTTAATTTTTCTTTCTTTCAAAACCTTAGCCACTTCTTTTGCTTCAGCCAAAGTCTTAGTAATAATGGCAGTAGTTAACTTTTGCTCATCATTTTCTACTAAGATATCTTCTAAAGCATTATATTCTTTTTCAAGACTATCACGCTTGTAAAAAGCAGGCTTAGGGCCACGTCTATCAAAGGCCTCAATCTTTTCACCTTGCCGCAGAATTTGCTTAGTAAAATTAGTTAATTCCTTAGTTGAACGATAAGACTTGGTTAATTGAACAACATCAGTCTTTTCAGGATCAAACAACTTGGAAATCTGACCTAAAAGAGTTTTACTTTCATCTTTAGTAAAAATAGCCTGGTTCAAATCTCCGAGCATCGTAAACTTAGCTCTTGGGAAGTTGTATTTAAGGTAAGCTAACTGGAATGGAGTGTAATCTTGAATTTCATCAATAAAGGCATAACGCATTTCATAGTCAGTTCTACGCCCTGTAACTAAATCGTACAGGTACAAATATGGTGAAATATCAGCCATCTTGATCTTGCCGTTTCTGAACCTATCTTTAACATTTTCAATATGTGCTTCCCATTCTTCTTGGCTAATCTCCCACTTGCTTAAATCAATCAACTTAAGAACAGCACGCAAGAAGCGCAAGTATTGCGCACGAATATTCAAGAAACGGTTCTGATGAATCTTACGACTAACTTGCTTTAATTGCTTAATTACAATTTTACGAGCTAAGAAGTGCTCTTCTTTAGCACTTGATTCAAATTCTTGGTCTGGACGATCATATAACTTATTCAATTGCTCTTGATCTAACGATTCAATCGTCTTATCAACCCATGCTTTTCTTGTTTCTGGCTCAATTCTTCTATTTAAGCTATTAATTAAAGCTTCTTTTGTAGCTTCAATTCTATTTCTTAAATGGTAATTTTCATTAAAGCCATAGTAAATTTCCTTGATCTTTTCCTTTTCAAAAAATGGTTTCTTCTTATTCTTGAAATAAATATTTTTAAAAATTAAACCATTCTTTTCAAGGTGCTTAGCATAGCGAGTTACCGCATTAAAGAATTGCAAGGAATCTTTTAAGTTAACGATCTTGTCATTTTGCTCATTATCTTCGAATTGTTCAAATAAGTTTTCAACATTCATCCCTGGAACGCGACGAGAAACAAATTGCCAGTAAGTCATCTGCACCATATTTTGTTCACCCATTTCAGGTAGAACATTTTTAACATAATCGTTAAACAATTGATTAGGGCTAAACATAATAACATCGCTAGAAGTTAAATTCCCGCGATAACGGTAAAGTAGGTACGCCACACGTTGCATAATAGCTGAGGTCTTACCTGATCCTGCTGCCCCTTGAACAAATAAAAGATCTGCACTAGTATTTCTAATAATCTTATTTTGCTCACGCTGAATCGTTGTTACGATCGACTTCATCTGTGTAGAAGATTTTTCGTTTAAGACATTTAAGAGCATTTGATCCCCAATTGATTCATTGGTATCAAACATATTGGTAATCTTACCATCTTCAATTAAGAATTGCCGTTTCTTAGTCATATCAACGGTTTGCACACCATCGGGCGCATTATAAGAAACTTTACCTAACTTACCATCATAATAAATAGAAGATATCGGTGCACGCCAATCATAGATTAAAAAGTGATCTTCTTTATCTGCAAAAGACCCTAAGCCAATATAAATCGTTTCAGGATCTTCATTAGGTTCTTGGAAATCAACTCTGGCAAAGTACGGTCTCTTTTCTAGACGCTGCAAAGTTGATAATTGCTTAGCAGAATGTTGCCAGGCATTTTGACGTTCTGCTAACATTTGTTGCTGCTGATGAATTGACAAGGCAGTATCCATTGAAGTTGAATAGCCATCATAATCTAATTTCACATCATCAAAAAAGTGCGAATTAATATTTTGCGCTTCATTTTGCGCATGTTCAATTGAATGATCTAATTCGCTTTCTTTCTTTTTAATTAAGCCTAGAACTTTATCTAAATGTTTTTGTTCTTTTTGTTGTTCAGTTTCTTTTACCAAAATTAAGTCACCTATTTCTAGTATTAGTAAAAACTTTGCATACTATTTTATCATATGTATACGCTTTCTAAAAGAATTTACAACTTTGAGAAAGTCTCAATTATTATTTAGTCTTTTCTTAACTAATTAGTTTTATAATTAAATAAAATTACCTAGCGAGATGAAAAAGTGAAACGATTCTTTAAAAGTATTCTAGTTCTAGCTCTTTTATTTATTGGACTTAACTTTGCTTATCAAAAGACTGCGCCAGAAATTGAAAAAACTTTTGGAACTAGAAACCCACTCCCATATTTAACAGCCAAAGTACAACAATTTATTTCACCTGAAAAAATTCAAAATGATGATACAAATGCCGACAGCTCCAAAGGACATACTTTTGAAACTAACTCTGCATCTGTTTATCTTGACCTCTCTGATCCCACCCTCAGGCAAGCCGCAATTGATGGAATCAATATTTGGAACAATACAGGGGCCTTTAATTTCAAAATTACGAATGACAAAAGTAATGCCAAAATCATCATTAAAGCAATGAATGATGGACAGACTAACGCGGCTGGTTTAACTGATACGCAATATAATTCCCTAACAGGGCACTTAATTAAAGCAACTGTCCGTTTAAATTCATATTACCTTTTAAATCCAAGTTATGGCTACAACCACGGTCGAATCGTCAACACAGTTGAACACGAATTAGGCCATGCAATCGGGTTAGGCCATAAGAACGGCATTTCCGTCATGTATCCACAAGGATCTTTTTATACCATTCAGCCAAGCGATGTTGAAGATGTTAAAAAATTATATCAAAAACAATAAGAGCGATTCTATTTTTAAGAACCGCTCTTATTTTGTATTTTTCTTTTTTAATTGGTGTTGCTTTTTAAAATAAGGAATCCAGAAAGTTATGACATAACCTACTGCAATACCTACAAAAGTCCATACCATAATATTTTTAACAAATAAACCGATAAACAAACCAATTAAGCCAAAAATCCCAATAATAAATGATTGATCTAGTTGCTTCATACTTATTTCTCCATTTCTATCTTAACTATAACAAAATTATCTTATTATAAGCATATTTTTAGACTTACTTTGCCTTGCATTTTATACTATATATCATAAATGTTTTTAGATATATTTGCTTATATGCAAGCAAATATCAACACTATACAAATAAAGAAATGTATTTTAATAAAAGAAAGGAATGGTATATCCTTTATGGATAATCAGAAACAACCTCCCTCGTATTCTCAAACAACAAACGAGTTATTTTCAGATTTAGAAACAAGTTCTACTGGCTTAAGTGAGCCAGAAGCTCAGCGGCGGTTAAAGAAATATGGACCTAACGCTCTAGCTGAAAAGCCACCAAAATCAACCTTAATGATGCTCAAAGAGCAAATCATTGATCCGATGATTTTGATCTTATTAGGAGCAGCTGCTTTTTCTGCAATTTTAAATGAATGGGTAGAAGCCAGCGTAATTTTCTTTATTGTTGTCGTTAACTCAATCATTGGAATTATTCAGGAGAAAAAAGCTCAGTCTTCTCTAGCGGCTCTCAAAACGATGAGCGCGCCAACTGCTACAGTTATGCGTGGCGGTATTGAAAAGATCATCCCTGCTAGCGAATTAGTTATCGGGGATTTAGTTATTCTAGCTAGCGGCGACATGGTTCCAGCTGATTTGCGTTTAATTCAATCTGCTAACTTAAAAATTGCAGAAGCCTCTTTAACCGGTGAATCAATTGCTAGTGAAAAGAATGCGAAAGCTGTTCTTTCAGTAGATTGTCCTCTAGGCGACAGAAAGAATATGGCTTATACTTCTTCAATCGTTACTTACGGACGAGGAAGTGGGATTGTAACTAAAACTGGAATGGACACCGAAATTGGCCAAATAGCCGGTATGCTTGAAAATGATGATGCTGGTGATACTCCATTAAAGCGAAAACTTAATACAGTAGGTAAAGTCTTAACAATCATTGGCTTAATTATCTGCGTTTTAATCTTTGCAATTGGTGCCTTTTACGGCCGCCCACTTTTACCCCAATTTTTAGTAGCAATTTCTTTAGCAATTTCAATTATTCCAGAAGGTCTGCCAGCAACAGCAACAATCATTATGGCGCTTGGCGTGCAACGAATGGCAAAACAACATGCCTTAATTAAGAAGTTGCCTGCTGTTGAAACTCTAGGAAACGCGACGGTTATTTGTTCTGATAAGACAGGAACATTAACGTTAAATAAAATGACTGTAACTCATTTAGCTAATGGTGATGATTTCCTTAATAAAAAAGTTCTAAGTGTAGAAAAAGCAAGTAAGGATTCTAATTCATATAAGCAATTAATCTATGCATCTAGTCTTTGTAACGATGCTAGTTTTAATTTAGAAAATCCTAAAGAAGTAATTGGAGACCCAACTGAAGGTGCACTTCTTCCTCTAGCACAAGATTTAGGTTACTCGGCTCTTAACTTAAGAAAAGAGTATCCAAGACTTAGCGAATATCCTTTCGATTCAATTAGAAAGAGAATGACTACGGTTCATGAAATAAACAATGAATACGTCGCTTACACTAAAGGTGCGCTCGATGAGTTACTGCCACTTTGTGACTACATCCACACAAATAATGGTACACGTAAGTTAACTAAGGCTGATAAAGATAATATTCTTACCTTATCGCACAAGATGTCTGATCAAGCATTAAGAGTCTTAGGCTTTGCCAGCAAAAATATGCTAAACCTGCCTCAAGAAGGAGAAAATATTGAACAGCATTTAGTTTTCTTAGGTGCAGTCGGTATGATTGATCCTGCCAGAGATGAGGTTAAGGCATCAATCAAGATGGCTCGCGAAGCTGGAATTAAGACCATTATGATCACGGGTGACCACAAAAATACAGCAGTCGCTATTGCTAAAAATTTAGGTATTTATACTAATGGAAACACTGTTATTTCAGGTACTGAATTAAACGAAATGACAGATAATGAACTAGATCAAGCAGTTAAATCCGCTACTGTTTTTGCTCGTGTTTCGCCTAATGATAAATTAAGAATCATTCAAAGCCTAAAACGAAATAATGAAGTAGTAGCCATGACAGGAGATGGGGTCAATGATTCACCCGCCCTAAAGGCTGCTGATATCGGTGTTGCTATGGGTATTGGTGGTACTGATGTTGCTAAAGATGTTTCAGATATGATTTTACTTAATGATAGCTTTACAACAATTACGGCTGCAATTAGAGAAGGTCGAAAAGTATATCGCAATATTCAGAAAGTAATTCAATTTTTACTAGTTGGTAATATTGCCGAAATTACTACTTTATTTGTAGCTACAATCTTCAACTGGGATGCACCGCTACTTGCTGTGCATATTCTCTGGGTTAACTTAGCTACAGCTAGTTTGCCTGCTTTAGCTTTAGGAGTAGACCCAGCAAGTAAAAATATCATGAAACATAAGCCAGTAAAGACTGGAACTTTGTTTGAAAAAGACCTTGTTTGGCGTGTTATCAGTCAAGGAATTTTCGTCGCCTTAATGACCTTAATAGCTTACTGGATTGGAGAGTCGTTTGATAATCCAATTGCTGGTCAAACAATGGCATTTTGCGTTTTAGCCTTATCCCAAATGCTTCGCGCATTTAACCAACATTCTAATACTGATCCAATCTGGGTTAGAGGCAATAAAATAAATGTTTGGTTGATTATCTCCTTTATTGTTTCAGCGGTCCTAATGGGAATCATTCTTTTCACTCCTAACTTACAAACTCTCTTCCATTTGACTAGTCTTACTTCAAGACAATGGTTAGTAGTAATTATTCTTTCTCTCTTCTCTATCCTGCAAGTTGAGATAAGCAAGTGGATTAAGAAGCTAATTAAAGCTAGACAAAAAGAAAACAAGCTGCAAACAACCAGTGACTAACATAATATAATAATTTAATTATTATGAGCATATTTTTCGACTTATGATGATTTAATTTATATAATATAAGTATAAATTTAACACTTACAACTGGCATAAAGACTTAAACAACCTTTATGCCTTCCACTTTTTGGTAATCAAAATAATCGGTATCGTAGATACCAAAACAGCCAAATTACTTAATCAAAGTAGTTTGGCTGTTTTTTTAGAGATTTTTGATGACAACTTTAGTGCCAGCAGGAACAGTTGCGGCAAGCCATTTTGAATCGGGAATGCTTAAGCGAATGCATCCGTGAGAACCTGGACTCTTACCAAGTTTTTTAGCTTCTTCTTTATTGATAGAACCATCTGACTTAGTTGGAACCGAGTGAAATAGATATACTCCATGATCCTTCCAGCTAACATAATATTTAGCTCCCTCATTTAATTTATGATTATAAAAAGCAGCTCCACGCTCATGCTGGATATGATATGTTCCTGTTGGCGTATCAGACTTATTTTTATGATATACTCCTCCAGTTGAAAGCATAGTATAAATCGGCTTCTTGCCACTCATAATATAAGTCCGATTTCCTTTAAGAGAAACTCTAATCCAAAGGTCTTTAACTTTTGTCAAATCGGGTTGCTCTTTATTTTCACTCTTTTTATTCCAGGTACCAGCTTTTACCAAGTCTTTAGGATCTTGATAAGGTCGAAATTTTTTTACTTTTTGAGCTGTAGTTACACTCGAATTTGCCTTTTCATGTGAATTTTGTTGCTGGTTAAAAAGTCTATTCCATATTCTTACCAAAAAATTAGCTTGTTTAACATCCTGGTGAACTGTCGCTTTAATCGCAACATCTTTATTACTATTAAGTACTGGTGTATTAATTAAATAAAATCTTCCAACTGTTTTACCGCTAATTTGAGGTGCATGAATTGCATTTTTTGAAAATTTAACTTTTAAATTAGATAATTGTTGCTTTTTAGGAAGCCAAACCACAGCGGATTCTTTTACATAAACTGGAGCAGATTTTTCTTTACCATCAACAACTTTAACTTTTCTTACTGAAGCAAAGCTATATCCTTGTTTAATCTTCTTACTACTATAATTATCAAAAATATATTTTAATAATTTCTTAGTTTGGATAAATCTTGATGGATCATCTCCACTAGCATGCTGTGCTCCCATTACTACAGTAACTAAACGTCTACCATTCTTTTTCATCGTAGACGCAAAACAAGCTCCAGCCGCATCAGTAGTTCCTGTTTTTAATCCATCTACTGGATAATTAGGATCATATTGAGATAATCCTTTTAACATCCAGTTCCAATTTTGCATTGGAGTAATAGTTTTACCGTCAACAAAAGAGCTTTTTGCAACTTTTGTCGTATTTAATACTTGAGGATATTTTTTCAATAAATGAGAAATTATAATTGCCATATCAGATGCTGACAAAGTATTTTCTGCATCTTTAGACTTATTCTTAAACCTTTCTTCTCCTAGAGTGTAATTAGGCAATCCATTGGCTGTAAGGAGCTGCGTTGCCCCCCCCAATATTCCACGAAACTAGCTGCTTCCGCATCTTTTTAACAAAAGCTTGCTGCGATCCGCTAATTGCTTGTCCTAAAAGCATAGCCGGACCATTCGCAGATTGAATTAAAGTAGCTTCATATAATTGCTTAATTGTATAACCATGATTTAACTTTAATGGAACACCAGAATATTCTGGATTATTACTGATTTTTACAATTTGCTTTGTTGGTTTTACCTTTTGATTCCACGATAACTTTTTATTATGAATCGCATCTAAAGTTAAATAAATGGTAATTAACTTTGACATTGACGCAACTGGTAATTTTTTATCTGCATTCTTTGCATATAAAACTTGCCCACTCTTTAAATCAATTGCAATTGCAGACTTTGCTTGTAATTCTACTTGCTCTTGATTGTAATTATTAATACTACTTGCTTTAACGGTTATTGGTTTAATCAAAAAAATCAAAATACATACCAATAATGATATGATTGAAACCAATTTCACTTTATTTTTTCTCATTCTTTTCTCTCCCTGTATTAAATAAAATTTTAGTAAAAAACTAGGCACATTATACCATCTTTTTTAATTTATTAAGGAGCCAAAAAACGTCAAGTACATTGTATATACTTGACGTTTTCCTATATTTATTTAAATAGATTTCTTTATAACTGCTGCAAGAGCTCGTTCTTTAATTTTATCTACATCAACTTTATTACGCTTTTCATATTCTCTAGCTAAAACGTCGCACAAATATAATTGTGAGACTTGCCCTGCTACACTACCAATACTCATAAACTCACTAACTGACGTTTGTAAACTCACATCCCCTAATTGAGCAATTGGAGAAGTAAGATCATTGGTAATTGCCAGGATTTTTGCTCCATAGTCTTTAGCAACATTTAATGAATCATACGTATCCTTAGTATGCCCTGAAAGAGATAAGCCAACTACTACATCGTCTTTATTCAGCAAGGTTGCAACTTGGACTTGAATATGAGGATCCGACTCTGCATTAGCAATTAGCCCAATTCTTAGCCATGTTCTCTCATAGTCTCTAGCAGACTCACCGGAATGTCCTACTCCAAAAATATGAATTCGCTGAGCTTTAGCTAATAAACTAACTGCTTTTTTTAGAGTAGGTGGATTAATTAATTCTTCTGTTTTTTCTATTGAAGAAATTAAAACTTTACTACTTCGCTGGGAACTTGTCTGAGCTCCATCATGGTTCTTAGCTGTAGTCATCATTGAATCTTGCGCTAAAGCAATTTTTAAATCCGAAAAACCTGAATAGCCTAGTTTTTTACATAATCTAACTATCGTAGCATCTCCCGTATTGGTTGCCTTTCCCAGTGACTTAATAGTGTCATAAATTACACGCTCAGTATGAGCAGCAATATAGTTAGCTAATTTATTTTCTGACTTCGTTAATTTATCTTTATTTTGATTGTAGAGCTGAATAAATTCCATTTTCTCACGTCCTCGTCCTAATAACTATATCATGTTTTTACTAGAAAACGCTTGCATAATATTTAAATTCATTATATTATCTTCTTGGGAGGAAAACTCCATAATTAAATTAATTTGGAGTATATTTACAAATGAACAAGGAAGAATTTATCAACAAAATCCATGGTGGTTTAATTATTTCATGTCAGGCTTTACCTGGCGAACCACTCTATACTAAAGAAGGCGGCATTATGCCATTAATGGCAAAAGCTGCTCAAGAAGCTGGTGCAACAGGTTTAAGAGCAAACTCTGTTAGAGATATTAAACAAATTAAAGAAGTAGTCGATCTACCAATGATCGGAATTATTAAACGAGATTATCCACCGGAAAAACCATACATTACACCAACTATGAAAGAAGTAGACGAATTGATGGAAACTGGTGTTGAAGTAATTGCACTTGACTGCACCTTACGGCCAAGACATGATGGCAAGACAGTAGCTGAATTTATTAAAGAAATCAAAGCTAAATATCCAAACCAACTTTTAATGGCAGATACTTCAAACTTTGAAGAAGCCAAAAACGCCTATGAAGCAGGCGTAGATTTTGTTGGTACTACTCTTTCTGGCTACACTGAGGAAAGTCCTAAGACTGACCATCCAGATTTTGATTTAATTAAAGCTTTAGTCGATGATGGTCTGCCAGTAATTGCTGAAGGAAAAATTCACACTCCAGAACAATTAAAGCAAATAATTGATATCAATCCAGCAGGAATTGTAGTTGGTGGTGCAATTACTCGCCCACTTCAAATTGCTAAAACTTTCACTTCTGTTTTTAAAAAATAATAAATCATAACGAAAGAGGCTTAATCATGTCTAAGAAATTTTCTCATGTTGGGCAGGCCTTTTCACAACTAGGTCAAGCCTTCATGCTTCCAATCGCCATTTTACCGGTAGCTGGTTTGCTTTTAGGTTTAGGTGGTGCTCTAACAAATAAAGCAGCCGTTGGCGCTTATCCTTGGCTTAATCAAGAATGGCTTCAAACCATCTTAAAAGTAATGAACTTCGCCGGTAGTGCAGTTTTTAATAATTTAGCGCTTATCTTCTCAATTGGACTAGCTGTTGGTCTTGCTAAGGGAGATAAAGGTACAGCTGGCCTGGCTGGTGGTGTAGCTTACTTAGTTTATACCGCAACAATTTCAGGCTTGCTACAAATGTTTTCACCTAAAAACACTATTGATACTGGTGTTTTAGGAGCAATCGTTATTGGATGCGTAGTCGCTTATCTTCATAACCACTATCGTAAAGTTGAATTACCTCAATTTTTAGGATTCTTTGGTGGATCAAGATTTATACCGATTATTTCATCCCTTGCAGCTATTGTAATTGGAGCTATCTTCTTTATCATTTGGCCACCAATTCAAAGCGGTTTAACTAGTGCTGGTTATGCAATTGCTAAAATGGGAAGCTTTGGTAGTTTCTTGTATGGATTTTTGCTTCGTTTAACTGGAGCAGTTGGTCTTCACCATACTATCTATCCAATGTTTTGGTACACAGCATTAGGTGGAACTGCGGATGTTGCAGGTAAAACTGTTGTTGGTGCACAGAATATTTTCTTTGCTCAATTAGCTGACCCTAACCATCATGGCTTATTTACCTATGGTACAAGATTCTTTGCTGGTCGTTTTGCTACAATGATGTTTGGTCTTCCAGGTGCAGCTTTAGCAATGTATCTTTGCTTACCTAAGAGAAACCGTAAAACTAATGGTGGTTTATACCTTTCAGGCGGTTTAACCTCTTTCTTAACTGGTATTACTGAACCTATTGAATATACTTTCTTATTCGTAGCACCTTGGCTATACGTTATTCATGCCTTTCTTGATGGCTGTTCATTCTATGTAGCTGACATCATGAATATCAGAATTGGTAATTCATTCTCTGGCGGTTTAATTGACTATTTACTCTTCGGTGTCTTACAAGGAAGAGATAAAACCAATTGGCCAAACGTCTTAATTATGGGTGTTATTTGGTTCTTCCTTTACTTCTTTGTATTTACTTTTTGCATTAAGAAGTTCCATGTTGGCATCCCTGGAATGGTTGTTGAAGATAATCAAGCTGCCGATCAAATTATGGCAGCTGGTCCTAAGACTGATGACAAGCTTTACAATGAATCATGCGAAATTATTTCAGCATTAGGTGGCTTAGATAATATCGAAACTGTTTCAGCTTGTGCAACAAGATTAAGAGTTTCACTAAAAGACAATAACTTAGTTAATGATGATGTCTTTAAGATGCTAGGTGCTCCAGGTGTCTTGAAAGTAGCTGGAGGGGTTCAAGCTATCTTCGGTGGAAAGGCCGATCTTTATAGCCAAGAAATTAATGACATTATCACTCATCCTGACATGCAACCAGCAAATAATCCACAAGTGGATAAAACTAACAAATCTGCTTCTACTAAAGTAGAAACTGTTCATAAGTCAGAAAAAGTTATTTTTAAAGCACCCGTAAAAGGTAAATTTGAAGATATCACCCAAGTTAAAGATGAAGTATTCTCACAAAAGATGATGGGTGAAGGGTTCGCAATTGAACCAGAAAACGGAAAAATCTACAGCCCAGTTGATGCTACTGTCATTTCGATTTTCAAGACGAAACATGCTATTGGCCTTAAAGCAAAATCTGGCCTAGAAGTAATGCTTCACCTTGGAATAGATACAGTTGAACTTCAAGGCAAACCATTCACAATGAAAGTTAAGGAAGGCGAGCAAGTTACTCCTGAAACACAATTAATTGAAATGGACCTTGAACAAATCAAGGATGCTGGAAAAGATCCAGTTGTGATGACTTTGATTACTAACAGCAATGACAGAGTCTCACAAGTTGAAGATATCGTAACTAGTGGACAATTAGTTGAACCTCATGACGATGTCTACTCTGCATTAACTAAATAATATCGAATCAAAAAATGCACTTCGTATAACTACGAGGTGCATTTTTCTTTATCTAATGAAAATTATTTTCCTGTTTTAATGTCTAAATCTAATTCAATTGGGCAATGATCTGATCCCATAATGTTGTTTAAAATCTTGGTATTGATCATCTTATCTTCTAAGTTATGTGATACCAAGAAATAATCTAGCCTCCAGCCAATATTCTTTGCTCGAGCATCTTCACGATAGCTCCAATAAGTATACTTTGCTTCATCTGGGTGGAAATAGCGGAAAGTATCAATGAAACCAGCATTCAATAATTCAGAAAATTCTTTTCTTTCAATTCCAGTAAATCCTGCATGACGGTGATTGTCATCTGGTTCTGCTAAATCAATCTTCTCATGAGCCACGCTCATATCCCCGCCAATGATTACTGGCTTATATTGCATTAACTTAGTAACGTAATTTCTAAAGGTTTGTGCCCACAATTCTCTAAAATCTAATCTTTGCAATTTCTCTCCAGAGAATGGAACTTGGACATCAATGAAATAGAAGTTTGGAAATTCTAAAGTAATACTTCTACCCTCGCCATCAACTTCTGGAACGCCGAATCCATTTGCGACTGTAATCGGCTTTTCTTTAGTAAAGACAGCAGTACCAGCATAGCCCTTTCTTTTGGCATAATTCCAGTATTGATAATAGCCTGGTAAGTCAATTTGTACTTCATTTGCCTCTACACGAGTATCTTGTATGGCAAAGATATCTGCATCTAAGTCTGTAAAAGTATTAACAAAGCCATGACGCAACGCAGCACGCAACCCATTTACATTCCAAGACATAAATTTCATAATAATCCTTCTTTCTATAAGCTTACTAGTCAGCTCTCTCACCTTTTATTGTACATAGCTGGTTCAAACAGATGAAATATTTCGATTTCTCTCATCTAGTCTTCAAATGCCATACAAAGAAGCCAATTCCAATAATCAAGGCTAAAATTCCAGTCCAAATCAAACCAGCATATGTTCCGCCGAAAAAGCCTAAAATTCTGGCAACAATCATCATGGCAAAGCCAGCAATATCACCGCCTAGACCGTCACTATTTTCAGTTGAAATATAGACAATCCCGCTTGCCATAAATAAGCCGCAAAGGAGAATGCCAAGAATCCCTGCTAACATATTTTTGTCAGCAATTATTCCTAAAAATCCACCTAATAAACCTTGAATAAATAGCCATACAGAATAAACAATCATCAAAATTCCGATTACTAATTTTGTAACTCTCATAAAAATCACTCTTCTTTCATCTCTTAAGTTAGTATACTTAGCTTTAATATTCAAAATTTTTGATACAATGTTTCTATCACAAGGAAAGATGAGAATCACAATGCGAACCTTCGAACTAATTGGCCTATTTATTTACCTAGTTTTAATTGCTATTCTTGTAGGTCGACAAATTAAAGTAAGTAGTGATTTTAGAAATAGTAAGATCACTGAAGAAAAACATCAAAAATTTACTAAAAGAAATACTATTCTCTTAATTATAGTGGGCATTTTGTTAATTCTGTTTTTGTATACGCCTTTTAAGATTTTAATTTTTTAGGTTTGATATAATCAAAGTAAGTAATTCAAGGAGATTTTTATCATGAAAAGAATCTATATCGTCCGTCACGGTCAAACTTATATCAACCGCTATGACAAAATGCAGGGCTGGTGTGACACCCCATTAACTGATGAAGGAATAAAGGGTGCAAAAGATGCTGGTAAAGCTTTAAGCGATATTCCTTTTGATATTGCTATTTCAAGCGATTTAAAGAGAGCTAGCGACACTTGTGACTACATTATCAATGAAAATTGCAACCGTGATGAGTTGCAGCATATCGCAACGCCATTTTTCAGGGAACAATTCTATGGCTTTTTTGAAGGAATGAATTCTGATGAAGCTTGGCGCATGATTGGTGGCCCTCATGGCTATCCAAGAAGAGATGAACTCCTTAAAAAAGTTGATATCAATACTATTAAAGACTACATGAAAGAAGCAGACCCATATCATGAAGCAGAAAATGCGGAGGAATATTGGGGCCGAGTTAACAAAGGCTTTGATTTAATCAGTAAATTAGATGGTGCTGAAAACATTTTACTTGTTACTCATGGCTTTACCATTAGAAGTATTGTTTCTCGCTTTGCGCCTGGCAAATACAACTTGGCTCACGGTCCAAGAAACGCATCAATTACAATTATGAATATGACTGATAAAGATATGAAAATTGCTTCTTATAATAAAATGTCAGTTTAACGCAAAAAAGACTTCACCAATTTTTGATGAAGTCTTTTTCTTAATCTTCTTTTTGTAAAACAATATGTTGGTATAAAATCACTGTTAATAGGTAGTAAATTACGTAAAGCACTCCGAAAATTGTAAATGGAATCCACAGTTTGTCATATGTATTCATTCCCAAGATGGATTTAAATAATTGAAGTCCGAATAGGACGTCTACCACACCTAAAACTGCTGGTAAAGCAAACAGAATTCCAATTTCTTTAGTAATTGATGATTTCAATAAGCTCTTTCTCGTTCCAACTTTCCAAAGCATTTGATATCTTGGCTTGTCGCTGTTTGCACCAGATAAAACCTTGAACATCAAGGTTGAGGCAAGCATTGCTAGAAAGGCTAGTCCTAAGAAGAAACCCATAAATTCAAAACCAGAAGTCATACTTGAAACTAGACGATATTGAGCAGATTTTGAATTAGAAAGATTTACATTAATTCCATCTTTTTCAGCCTCTGGTGAACTAATCATTTGATTTACTGATAATTTTTGCAATTTTTCAATATTGTTGAAATTACTTCTAAAATTATTAACTCTTAAAAGCTCAATCTTATTTACTTTAGCCTTAATTTGATCATATTGAGCTTGCGATACAACCTTAGCTTGAGCGTCAATATACGGAGTAAGAGACACTAATTGATATTCACCCTCTGCTGCAACATCTGACTTCTTATTTTTAAAATCATTAACAGTAAGACGCCTAGTATCGTAGTGGTTCACGTCATTTTTACGTGAATAGTGCTGATACATAATCTTATTATTCTTGAGCTGATTTTCAGAAATGTAAAGAACGCGATTCTTTTCTTTTCCCTTACCTTCTACGACCATCTTATAGTCAAAATGAGTTGTAGATTTTATAGAAACTTTCTTTAATTGATTATCAACTTTTTGATTACGGTTGTATAAAACTACATCATAATAAGTACTTTGCATTGCCTGCTCAGTCATATTGTTGAAGTTTAAACCCACAGTAATTGCTCCTAAAGCAAGCGCAAATAGTAATGATACAGTTGATAAAATTCTAGTATAGTCACTTAATCTAAACTTCAATTGACCTAAAGTAAAGGAATGAAGTTTTCGATATTTGAAAGATAAGTTCTTACGAAGCAAATCAATAATTGCTGTAAAGAAGGAATCAAAAGTAAAGTAAGAACCGAAAACAATTGTAAAGAAAGCAATGGGAACGGTTTTGGTACCTAATTTTGCTGCATGCATCATTGCCCAATAACCTGTGGCAAGTAATGCAATACCTAATAGTGCCTCAATAAACTTCCATAATTTATTTCTATGTAATTTAACTGGTTTTTGATCTTCATGAAGTAAATTAATTATATTCGATTTAACTAACTTATGACGATTCCAGAAAGCAGCTAAAAAGAATAAAATTGCAAAAAATGCGATCGTCCAAAGTAAAGCTGGTAAATAGAATCCTACAAATTTATGAATTTGTAAGCCCAATTGTGAGATTAAAATGCTAGAAACGCCTTGCGTTAAAGCAACTCCTAGAACAGTTCCTAATAAAGTAGCTAATAAACCAACAACAAGTGTTTCAGTAAAAATCAGTCTTCCAATTTTACTAGTCCTAGCACCTAGCATCATGTACATCCCATAGTCTTTCTGCCGCATGCTCAGCAAAAAGCTATTAGCATATACAATATAAACAAAAGTGATAATTGATAAAAGCGCAATCCCAAAGCCAAAAACAATTTGAGTAATTTGGAAAGCAATACTTAACGAGCCTTTTAAGAAAGCAGGATTAGTTGCTAAAGTCATAAACATGTAGAAGATTGCACTAGCAAAAGTTAAGCCAGAAAAAAGAACTAAATAGTCTTTGAACCGGCTTTTAATTCCGGTTAATGATAATTTCCAAAGCATAATTATTTCCTTCCTACTATTAACGTCTACCTAATTCCGCAATAATTTCTTGATAGAATTCTTCGCGGCTCTTGCCATCCTTTTTAATTTCTTTACCAATCTTACCATCCTTGATAAAAAGAATACGGCTAGCATATGAAGCTGAATATGGATCGTGAGTTACCATCAGGATTGATACTTTATCTTTTTCGTTCAACCCCTTCATGGTTTCAAGAAGTTCTGTAGCACTCTTTGAATCAAGTGCTCCAGTTGGTTCATCCCCATAAAGAATAGCTGGTTCATGAACTAATGCCCGCGCTGCTGCAACACGTTGTTTTTGACCACCAGATATTTCTGCTGGATATTTATTTAAGATATGATCAATCCCTAATCGCTTAGCAATTTTATCAACTTTAGGATTAATTGCACTTGTCTTCACATTTTGAAGTGATAAAGGAAGTGCAATATTTTCACGATTAGTTAAGTTCTCTAATAAGTTAAAATCTTGGAAAATAAAACCAATCTCTTGTCCACGAAAATCGGCCATTTGGTTCTTATTTAAACCAGTAATATCACGACCATTGATATAAACATTTCCTGTAGTTGGTTGATCTAAAGTTGAAAGGATATTCAATAAAGTTGTCTTACCTGAACCAGATGCACCCATGATTCCAACAAATTCGCCACGTGCCACATCAAAGCTGATGCCTTTTAAAGCTTGGTATTGTTTCTCACCTTTCTTACCATAAGTCTTGGTAATGTCTTGAACTTGAACTACTTCACTCATGATTACTCTCCCTTTTCGTCATAGTGTATTACGTACCTGTTACACTATATAATACAGACACAGGCATAAAAAGTAAAGCCTGTTTTTCATTTTTTTGAACTTTTATTCTTGTATAATAGAAAACGGTATTGTAATTAAAATACGAAAAGAGGTTTAGTATGCAGGGAAGCTACTTCTTCAACCCTCCTCCTAAATTTAAATAAATAAAGTAAGATAGGATTTTTAGGAGGAAACATGGATACTTTTGATGAAGCTCAAAAACGTAAAAAACTAACCTGGCCGGTAATTGCACTGATGGACTTTGTTACAGTTATTGGTTTTGATGATATTACTTACAACTTTCAAAACCAAGGGTTAGCTGTTGTTAGTGACTGGATTTTATTATTAATTTTATTTGTCGTTCCTTATGAATTGATCGTTGGACAATTAGGTGCAACATTTTCTGATGATGGCGGTGGTTTATCATCTTGGCTAAGACATACCTCTGGAGACAAAATGGGATATATTACTGCCTGGTGCTACTGGGTAGTCTCTCTGCCTTACTTAGTTGATGTAGCAAATTCTACCGTTGTTTCCTTTGCATGGCTTTTTAAAGGACACGCATTAAGTGACAAGGAAATGAGTAATTGGGCTTTTGCCTTATTTACTGCAATTATCTTTGTCATTTTTATATTTTTCCAACACCGATTTGCTAATTCATTGCAATGGTTATCCATTATCGGTGGCGGAGCAATGTTTATCATGACTATTCTTTTCGTAATCATGACTATTGTCTACCTCGGCGAAGGACGCACGATTGCTACGCAGCCATTCCACTTTAAGAATTTCTTGCCAACTTTTGATATGAAATTCTTAATGTCATTAGGCTTATTGATTTTCGCTATGAATGGAGCCGAATTTGTTGCTCCTTACGTTACTGAAATGAAAGATGGACCTAAAAACTTTCCTAAAGCAATGTACATGTTAGCAATCATGACTGGATTTTTAACTATTTTTGGTTCCTTTGCATTAGGCGTATTCTTTAATGCTCATCACTTACCAGATGATTTAAAGATGAATGGTTCTTACTATGCCTTTCAAGCAATGGGTGAAAAATTTGGAATGGGCAAGTTTTTCTTATATACTTTCATCATTACTCAGGCTCTCTACATGCTTGCCCAACTAGCTGTTTTAGTAGATGGCGGGGCTAGAATCTTCTTATCAGATACTGCTAAAAAGTATCTACCTAAACAATTAACTAAGACTGATAAAAATGGTCTACCAATTAACGGTTACTGGTTAACAACTGGAATTTGCTCCGTTTTACTATTTTTAAGTGCTACTCTTCCTTCAGTTAATGACATTTTCAATCAATTACTGAACTTAAATGGAATCGTTTCGCCTTATGTTACTGGATTAATATTCTGGGCCTTTATTAAAATCAGACTTCATCCGGAAAAATTCCCATCACAATATGTATTTATTAAAAACAAAACTTTTGCTGTTATTGTTGGTTGGTGGTGCTTAATTATTACCGTTACTGGTGCAACTTTTGGTATCGTTCCAATTGATGCTAAAGCTGGTTCAGCTACTTGGTGGCATATGTTAATCCTAAACATTGTCGAACCTCTTTTAATGATTGGCTTGGGAATTGTTCTACCATTAATTGCTAAGTGGCAAAGATCAAAAGAAAATTAATCTATAACATAAAAATGCTATTGACTCTCGGTATGCGTACTTGAGCCAATAGCATTTTTTATTTATTGCAATTAATTATCGTTCTTGCTTTCTAGAAAAAAATATCTTAGTACTTAATAAACAAACTAGATACCAAACTAAAATTTTGACTAATAAAATTAACATATCTTGATTAAAAAAACTATTTTCTTCTATCCAATCTATTAAATTACTAATTGGAAGTAGTTCTGCAAAAAATTTTAACCAAGCAGGATATTCACTTACTGGAATAATCATTCCAGCTAAAATAATCAAACTACCCGTTACAATATTAGAAAGCCAGTAAGGATTCTCTTTTTTCATTCCCCATACAGCACAAAAATAAGCTAAGAGAACACTTATAAAGATTTCAAAGGGTAAAGCAAGAAAAAGCCTAGGAATAATATTTACTTTATTAAGCACTAGTAAACCTATTACTCCCAAAAGAATTGTTTCTAGAGAAAGGACAACTGCCGCAATTACAAATTTTACTAGCCAATAGTTTTTAAAAGTAGGTCTAATTGAAAAAATATCGTCCAGTAAATTAATATTTTGATCATAAACTGTGGACGCTACCACAATGCCAATACCTGTAGAAATACCTGTAGTAATCACGCTTCCGACCAAAATACGAGAATAATCTTGACTCGCTCCAAAGGCAATCAACAAAAACATAATTAAGGATACTAATGGTAGCAATAAATAATTAACTAAAATTACGTTAACACTGTCAAAAGTTCCAATCGAACGTAGAGTAACACGATAGGCAGCTTTCAAAATATGCTCAATCTCCCCTCTTTAAAAGCTCGTTTAATTACAATATTAGTCATTAATTTAGATAAAACTCCAAAGACCACTACAACTAAAATGTAGCTCGTTATCCAATTCCATTGAATAGATTCATGATAGATAATCCTAATTGGTAAAGTTAACGGACTTAGCATTTGAAAAGGTTTGATACTTATTCTAACTGCGTCTGGAATACTTAAAAGTCCAGATAAAAGCAAAATTGGTAATAATAAAAGCTGTTCATAAACAATTGCATTCTTGCTTAAAACAAAAAATAAACTAATAAAATAGCTTAAAACTGCAGCTGCAATCCATAATAAGATGATCCCTACTAATAATTGAAAATCTAAGTAATTAACTGGCATTTTTAATAACCAAGCTTCTAATCCTGCTAAAGGAAAAGCAATTAAACCATACACAGAAGCTGGAATCAGAGTAGCTAGTAAAACTTTTTCTCTAGCTACACCAGTATTTAATAGATACGGTAGAGTCCCTTGAAATCTCTGAAAGCCTAATGCGCCAGCACTAGTAGTACATGATGCCCATGTTCCCATTACTCCCGCAATTAACCATTCTTTACCGTCATAAGTTTGCAAAACATAGTGAGCCAAATATTCATAAAGTAGCATTGTAGTTGTTTCAATAATCACTAAATTTACAAAATAAGTATTTTTTATATATAAACGTACTTGAAATAATGCTAATTTAATAAAAGACATACTACACCTGCCTTCTTTTCAACTGATCAGCTACTGCTAAATAGGCATCAGCTAAACTTGCATTATTTTCCACACCAGCAAATTTCTTTACTTCTTGAATTGACCCTTCAAAATGAATCATCCCACCACCAATTAAAAAGATCCTATCAGCCAAGCTTTCAATATCTGACATATTGTGACTAGTTAAAATAATACCTCGTTTTTCTGATGCTATTCTTTTAACTAATTGTCTAATCGAAATAACTGATTCAATATCTAACCCTGCTGTTGGTTCGTCTAACATTAATATTTTGGGATGATTTACTAATCCACGAGCAATATGAAGTCGCTGCAGCATGCCTTTAGAATAAGCAGATACTTTCTTTTCAGCTACATCGACTAAATTAACAGTCTTCAAAGCTTCTTGAACATTGCTTTTAATATTTCTTTCTTTAACACCTACGACTCGAGCAAAAAATTCTAAATTTTCTCTCGCAGTAGCGCCGTAATAAAATCCACGATCACCACCAAAAACAATACCCATCTTCTTCCTAGCTTTTCGTGGATACTTAATCAGATCAATACCCTCAACTTCAACTTGTCCTGAAGTAGGCACTAAGTAATTAGAGATGGATTTAATGAGTGTTGTTTTGCCAGCTCCATTTGGTCCAACAAAAGAAATTACTTCTCCTGCATGTAATTCAAAACTAATATTCTTTATTGCATGAAATAATTTTTTCTTATCTTTATAATCACGTGTAATGTTGTCAGCTTTAAATATAATATTTGTCATAACTTTCTAAAATTCCTATTTTATCAAATTTCAAATTCTTTATATCTTTTGTTACTACTTTTACTGACATATAGCATTACCTCTTTTTGATTTTTTATAAGCATATCATCGTATAAATTAATATTCAATAAAAATTTAATTATTTTTTTATTTTGTCACATTGATAAATTATTATACTTCAATAACATAACAATTTATGAAAGCTCTTTTATTTGCTATTATTTTTATAAGGTCTTATATTTATAAATGAAGACAGTCTTCATAGAGAAGCAATAAATAACAAATATTAATTGCTGTTACTTTATATAAATATCTAGTAAATATATTAAGAAGAAGTTTTTGATGTTCTGAATCATAGTAATAATTCACTATTTTCACTACTTTTTCCCGTCTATAGTTCAACAAAATTGAAAATAGTGAAACTTATTGTTAATAAAATATAGTTTAACTAAATTCTTCAGGAAGCTGAAATGTATATTAATATAATTTTTCAGTTTAAACTATGTATTACAAAGATAATAAATTTGTCACCCTATATACCCTTAAGTCGTGAGCTTTCCTATTCCCCCATAATTATGTATGGCTTAAGTGATTTTCTTAATTAACTACCTTTGATACAGTCAGTTTAATTTCATTTATAAGTGTAAGATTTATTATGATATCAGAATAGCAATTATATACTCCACTCATATTTATGTGCACGGTTAATTAAAGTAATTATCTCTATTCGGATATTACCGTGTTCAAATATCCTAAGGTCACTTCGGAATCGAAGTGGCCTTTTTGTCTTTAAAATTGATTTTTATTTAAAAAGAAATTATAATTTTCATACTATCAAATAAAGGAATGGTTATGATGATTTTCTAAGCTATTTATCTAATATAAAAACTTAATTTATGAAAGCAGGTGAATTATTTGATCGACAATCAACCAAAAAAGACTAAAGCCTTTATCGCTGGCGTAAATTTAAACGATCCTAATTTTGACTACTATATGACAGAACTAAGAGAATTAGCTCTCGCAAACAACTTAGATGTTGTCGGCCAGGGAAGTCAAAAGGCTGAAAATATTGTCGCAGGTACATACTTTGGTGTGGGGAAGCTTAACCAGATTAAAAATATGGCCCGTGAATTACATGCTAAAGTCTTAGTTATCAATGATGAATTGTCTCCTACTCAAATCAGAAATATTGAGGGCATGACAAAGCTTAAAGTTTTAGACAGAACAGAGTTAATCTTAGAAATTTTCTCTAATCGAGCACGGAGTCGACAAGCCAAATTACAAGTTCAACTTGCAAGATTACAGTATGAATTACCTCGGCTTCATCCTTCTGAAAATAATCTAGACCAGCAACGTGGTTCTGGTGGAGCAAGTGGCGGTTTCGCCAACCGCGGTTCTGGGGAAACTAAACTTGAATTAAATAGACGTACTATTGGTAAACAAATTAGCGCAATTAAGAAAGAGCTAAAAGACATCAGTAAACAAGAAGAAATCAAATCTGCTAGAAGAAACAATTCTCGTCTGCCTCAAGTGGCTTTGGTTGGCTACACTAATGCAGGAAAATCAACAACGATGAATGAATTGCTAAATGTTTTTAGTGACGAAGTCAATAAAAAGCAGGTTTTCGAAAAAAATATGCTTTTTGCGACTTTAGATACTAGCGTTAGACGAATTGATTTGAAGGATGATTTAAGTTTCATTCTTTCAGATACCGTTGGTTTTATTTCTAAGCTCCCTCATAATCTGGTTGAGTCATTTAAAGCTACATTGCAGGAAGCAAAAGACGCCGACTTGCTCATTAATGTAGTAGACGCATCGGATCATAATATGGTTCAAATGATTAAAACCACGCAAAAAGTTCTAAATGAGTTAAACATCACTGATGTTCCAATGATTACCGCTTATAACAAGGCTGATTTAACAGAACGTAATTATCCTCAAATTGAAGGAAATGATATCTTATATTCCGCTAAAGATCCCGAATCAATTAAGCAGTTAGCTAATTTAATTGTCAAAAAAGTATTTGATAATTACGAAAAAATAAACTTAGTATTGCCACTTTCAGATGGCAAGAACTTAGCTTACTTACATGAATATGGTCAAATTTTAAGTGAAGACTTTAAAGACGACGGCGTTCACGTTACTGTAAGGCTATCTCCAAAAGATCTAGAAAAATTTAAAGTAAATGCTGTATAGCAGACAAAAAGAGTAGATTTAAAATCTACTCTTTTTTCGTATTATTTATAAATGATTACTGCTTCATTCTTTTCTATATTATTCCACACTTTTGGCGCGTCACTAGGTTTTAAGTTTACACAACCATAAGATCCGTCATTTAGGTAAGCAGTCTTAGACCAGTTCTTTCGCCAGCTATTATCATGAAAGCCACAACCAGTTAAAGTAAATGGCATCCAGTACTTAACATCAACTGAGTATTTAGAACCATCATCATTTGTTCCCTTTAAGACACTTGGAGATTCTTTATATTGGATATACCAAACTCCGGTAGGTGTTTCTAAGTTTTTATGAGCAATTTTAGTTTCAACTGTACCAGTAACGATCGTGTTTAAAGTAACCACGCACTTACCATTCTTATATATCCACAGCTTTTGATCAGTTAAAGAAACAACAATGTAACTATTTCCAATTCCATTATTACTTAAGCCATATCCAGTTCCATACGTACTGAAACCTTCACCGTAGATATAGTTTTTACCATTTAGCTCTTGCGTATTATTGACTAAAGCATTTTCAACAGCAGCAACAAGCTTTTTCTCATTAATAGCCCAACCATAACTTTCATTTTTTACTTTTGTAACTTGACCATTTGGCAATTGGAAGTCATAAGATTTATGAAGTGTAGATACTTCTTTATTAATACTGCTAATCTTATTCGCTAAGATCTTTGTATCTGAAAAAACATACTTATCATTTTCATAAGTTACCGTTGGAAAAATTTCCGACCGCTTAAATACAAAAGACTTACCATTAACCGTATATTTTACTTGTCGATCTTTAATCTGATTTAACTTTTCTTTTGCTTTTAAGAGCTCAGTATTCTGAAAATTCCATTTTTTACGGCTAGGGTAGCGAGTATGTTGTTCTTCAAAGTAAGATTGAACTTTTTTGTTCGTAATTACTTTATCGCTATTCTTCTTTAAAATGACTTCGTCACCTTTTAAAACCGCACTATTTTTAGCTTTCTCATTTATTTTAGCAGTAGCTTTTTTAACAGTTAGTTTGCCGACTGGAACATTATAAATTACAACATTTGAATTAAAGTGACTAGCATTAAATTTTTCCGCTTCAGCATTTCTTTTTGACTGGATATATCCAACTACCAACCAAGCTATTAAAACAATTACTAAGCAAATTAAAATACCTATTAGCCACTTACGATAGTTATTTGTGGGATGGGTATTTTTTTCTATATTCTTGTTATTCATTAAAAATACCTGTTTCCTAAAAAATTTCTTTTCATTATAACACAAAAAAGAAGGTTAATCTTTCAATTAACCTTCTAAAATAACTATGTTTATTTCATTTAATTATCTTACACGGATTGCGTAATCTGGCATGAAGTAACTTGAGATAGTAGCTTGAGTTACGTTTTGACCTGGTTGTGGTGCGTGTACGTATTGGTTGTTACCTACGTAGATAGCATCGTGGTAGTCACCCCACATTAAGATGTCACCAGCTTGTGCTTGGCTTACAGAAACGTGTTGACCGGCACCAGCTTGTTGGTAAGTAGTACGTCCAATGTTCTTACCTGCTTGGCTGTATGCGTATTGTACTAAACCTGAGCAGTCGTATGCGTTAGGACCAGTTGCACCCCATACGTAAGGCTTACCGATTTGTGATTTTGCTGCATTAACTACAGTTTGAGCAGTGCTGCTTGATTGAGTAGAAGCTTGTTGCTTAGCTGGTTGAGCAGCTTGGCTTGAAGCTTGTTGAGTTTGGTGTTGTGCAGGCTTAGTAGCAGTAGTGTTTTGTGCAGGTGCACTGTAAGTTGCTGCTTGTTGAGTCTTAACTGTAGTGTTAGCTTGTGCGTAGTAGTTAGTCTTTGCTGGAGCAACATAAGTGTTGTTAGTTGAAGCAGTGTATGTACTTTGTTGTGCAGTAGTTTGTGCTACTGGAGCTTGTGCAGCTACTGAAGTTTGTTGTGCAGTAGCTGCAGTATTAGTTTGTACAGGTGCAGTTGCAACTGATGCATTGTTAGTAGTTGCTGCTTGTTGTGCGTTGTTAACGCTAGCTACAGCAGTTTGTGCATCGGCAGTAGCGTTGCTTGCAACGTTAGCTGCAGGAACTTGACTTACAGCTGCCTTAACTGCAGATAAATCAGCAGTAAGTGCGATTGGAGCTTCTTCTTGTACATCATCGCCTGAGATCCATTGGTCTCCACCTAAGTTGTACCAAGTTTCACCCTTAACAGTCTTAACCTTCTTGTATGTCTTCCAGCTTGATTCATGTGGTAAGTACTTACCAGTTTGTTGCTTGCCATCTTCGTAGCTGTTCCAAACTGCAACACTTTCACCAGTCTTAGAATTTACTTTTACAACACCAATTTGCTTTGCAGGAGCTTGGATAGTTGAAGCTTGTGCAGTATTGTTAAATGATAATGAGTTTAATTTAGCTGCACTTAAAGTTGCGATACCTACAACAGCGAATGAAGCAGCAGTGGTAAGTTTGATTACTTTAGATTTGATAGTCAAAGGTATTTCCTCCATAAAATTCTTTTTTCTTAATATTATCAACATAGCCGTCATTAATTAACTTAAAAGTTATGCTATGTGTTTCTTTTTTTAATTGACAATGGTTATTGTAGGGCATTAATATTACAGCCCTGTTACAAAGCTAAATCATTGTCATTACATTTCGCTTATTCTCAATCTTTTTCATTATTCAAAACCTACTCATTATCAAGTTTTGCTATGATTTCATCTATTTTTTTAGCTGTTTCTTCCCAGTTATCATTATTTAATACATGCGCTTCTTTTGCTAATTCGTCTGATAAATGTAAGTCGCGTTTAAATTCATAGCTGTTTAATCGTTTATCAATTTCACTCGCTTGATCGCCGCGTGCTAGTAGTCTTTTTTTCAAAACAGAAAAATCAGAAACGGTCAAATAAATAAAATATACCTGCTTTCCTAATTTTTCTAAATATGATTTAACCCCATCTGTTTCTACTATTAAAGAAACTAAATCATTCTTTTCCCAAGCTTTTTCTAACGCTTCTTTACTTGAACCATATTGATATTCCCCATATTTTACATGTTCAAAGAAATGAAGTTTTTTAAAGCTCTCGTCATTTTCAAAATAATATGATTTTCCTGGGATTTCACCTTTTCGGATTGGTCTTGTAGTATGTGTTACTACACGAGGAATATTATATTTTTCTGTTAAGTATTTTGAAATTGTGGTCTTTCCTACCCCACTTGGTCCAGCAATTATGATAATTCTTTGCAAAATATTACTCTCCCGCTTGAAATCGACTATTATATATAATAGTATTTCACTATTGTAAAACATTTCTGTACAGAAAAGGGAGTTTTTTAAATGAAAAAAGCTGACGTAAAGATTGGACAAATTTTAGCTGCTACTTCTGAAGAGGAACTTAAGCATCCTTTTCAAGGAAAAGTAGAAAAAATTTACGAAAATTCTGCTTTGCTAGCTATTACTTCATACGATCCAGAAGATGAATCTTCAGTTAACGAATTAAACAATAAAATGGTTATTAACTTTAAGAACTTAAAGAAAGTTAAATCACCTGCACGTGGAAAAACAGCTGCAACTAATGATGTAAAAATTTCTAAAGTTCAACCAGATAAAACTAAAAAATCAAAATAAAAATTAGGCCTAAACAAGTTTTATTTTTTTAATAAAAGGTATCGATAATCATATGAAAAAAAGGCTACAAACATTCTTATTTTGGTTTATCTTAATCCAACCATTTCTAGATATTTATTGGTTATCCAGACCACCACTTCTAAAATTCTCACTTCCATCGATTTTGAGAGTTTTAGGAGTTTTTATTGCTATTATTTTATTCTTTAGCATCAAAAGTAATTGGCAAAGGTTAAAAAAACAATGGTGGATTATTACTTATATTGCAATTTTAATCCTCTATTCGCTTTGCCATTTATTCTCTGTTAAAAACTTTACTGGTGTAGATCCAACAAGCTTTGGCTATTCGACAAAAGTTGAGATCTTTTACTTAATTCGAGCTTGTTTACCCTTGATAGTTATCTATATCACTTCATACAGTGATTTTAAAACTAAATACTTTTTCAGAGTAATTCAAGCAATTTCGGGTTTATATTCCTTAACGATTGTCATCTCAAATCTCTTGGTTTTTTCGCTAACTTCATACCATACTACAGGAGCTGAGCAAATCAGTGCCAATATTTTTTCTTGGTTTACTCAAACAAATTATCCTTTTAACGCTTTAGCATCTAAGGGAATATTTTTTCAAGCTAACACTCTATCAGCTATTTTATTTATGATTATGCCGATTATGCTCTATATTCTTTATAAAGAGTTTAACCTCTTAAATATAGTGCTAGTGAGTGCACAAGCCTTAGCAATGTTAATGCTAGGAACAAAGGTGGGAAATTTTGGCTTAATTATTAGCTTAGTTATTTTCTTAATCATCTTCTTATTCCATAGTTTAATTTTGAAAAATACCAAGTTTTCAGCCAAATTTCTAATTACATTGATCTGCATCTTAGCTGCTTCTAGTGCTATTTTTCCTTATAGTCCAACGCTTAGAAGATCTTCGCTTGAAAATGGCGTAGCTCAAAAAAGAAGTAATCTTGGTGACAAAAATAGACTCGATCAAGAACTCGACTCTAGATTAAAAAGATATAAGGGGCAAAAACAAGAAGAATATCTAAAGAATTTTATTAAGAAAAATTATTGGGTCTATTCTTTAAAAAATGACTTAGTTTTAGATCATTATTCCTACAAAAATGATCCCTATTATTGGCTTGACGTCATGAAAAGGCCGGCTACTGAGCGATTAAACTATCGACATCTTGAACAAGATATTCTTAGTCGCGTCATGAACAATGATAAAAATAAACTCAATAAACTTTTTGGTATTTCCTTTAGCCGTGAAAATAATATTGCTCCGCTAGAGCGTGACTTTTTAGCGCAGTATTATTCAATGGGATTGCTGGGAACAATCTTATTAACAGTAATCTACATATTTGTTCTTGGCTATGGAATTTTTTACTGGTTAGTCAATAAAAATTCGAAAACTTTATTGATCTCTTCCCTGCTCTTATCGGGCGGCTTCATTTTATTTGCTGCCTTTTATGCAGGTAATGTTCTTGAATACTTATCAGCAACCTTAGTGATGGCATTTATCTTAGGATTTTTATTACAAAATATCCGTTATAGCAGAACAGCTAAAAAGCTAATGAAGTAATAAACAAAAGACCTTATCCCGAATTTTCAATCTTCGGAATAAGGTCTTTTTCTACATAAATTCTTCTACTTCAATTCTCTCACAAAAGTACGGTCAGGTACTCTAATCAAGTAATATCGAGCTGCAGTCTTACCAGCATGCATTCTAAGGCCGTTATACCAATTTTTCTTGTAAGTAGCAGTATATGTTGCCACATAGGCACTTTGATAGCGCCCATCTGCTTGAACTAATTGCTTAGCAGAATATGGAATAGCTGCTGCTTGAACCGACATTGGATTCTTACCATCAGAAATGGTAGCGTAATTGCTTTTAACAGTTACTCTGTTTCCATTGCTATAGAAAGTATATGTTTGAACAGGCGCTTTCTTATTATCAGATCTAGCAGTAACATAGTATGAACGTTTATTACCAGCTGTTAAAATCAATGGCTGATATTCAATTTTACTAGATAAAACTTGTTTATTTTCTAAATCAGGATTGTAAAATAAAGTGATGCTAAACATATAGATCGCACCGCATAGAAGAACTAAAACCTCTAAGATGTCTAGCAGAGTAGTCTTCCATTCAAATCGCTTACGATCTTTTACAATCATCATTAAGTGACGTTTACGAATATTTTGTACGATAAAAATCAAATACAAAACAAGTATTAACCAGGCCAAAATACCTAAAATATTCCATCCAAGTGTCATAAAGGACCCTCCATTTTCTTTAATTTAAGTATACGGTACTTATGGATGTTTTTAAAACTTTTTTTAATTTGACTTTATTAGAAAAAGTCGCGACAATTGAATACGTAGAAGGTAGTTTTGGTATATAGCGTTAGGCAAAACTATGGTAAAAATAGCTTTTTATACAATTACAGGACAAACGCAACGATTCATAAATAAAACGGGCCTTGATGCACATCGGATTGAGGATGCTCATCCTCAATATCAAATGAATGATAAATATATTTTGATCTTGCCGTCGTATCAAGATTTTATGATGGATTCTGTTGTTGATTTTTTAACATATAAAGATAATAAAGAGAACCTTTTAGGTTTAATAGGATGTGGCAACCGTAACTTTAATGATCTTTTTGCTCAAACGGCAAAAAAGATTTCTGTTACATTGCACGTACCGATTCTCTATTTACTTGAGCTAAGTGGCAACTCGGCTGATGTCAAAAACGTTCGCCAAATTGTCAAAGAAGCTTGTAAAAAGGAACGAGGCGCACAAAAAGATTTGCCAGTTCAAAATCCATCTCTTAGCAATATTAGTTTCTTAAGTGACTTCAGGCAGAAAAATGAATAAAAAATCTTATTATAAAGCAAGTAACTGGAATGCTGTCGAAGATCAAGTAGATCGTTCTGCTTGGGCAAGATTAAATGATATTGTCTACGAACCTCGTCGTGTTCCAATTTATAAAGACCAAGATGAATTTTCCCATCTCCCTAAAGCTGAACAAACTATGCTCCTACATAGCTTTGGTTCTTTAGCTCTTTCATCTACTCTCCAGATGAAAGTTTCACTTTCAAAAATTAAGCAAGATGCGGAAAATTCCGAAGAAGCTGCTGTCTATAATGCATTGCAATATTTGGAATCAATTAATAATAAAGCCTATGGTCATGCTCTGAGTGAATTTTCTACTTCCGATGAGCAACGAGATGAGGCTTTTAATTGGGCAAACCAAAATCCATATCTGCAAAAAAAGATGAGACTTTTAAACACAGTCTATCAGTCAGAGAATGCAATTCAGAAAAAGGCAGCACATGTTTTTCTCTCAACTGGTTTATATCATTCGTCATTCTTTGGACCCCTATATTTATTCGGACAGCATAAATTACCACGAACAGCGGAATTGATTAAATATGCACTTAGAATAACGACTTTAAATGGTATTTATACAGGAATTAAATTTAGGCGTGACTATTTCAAACTCTCTAAAGAAGAGCAAGAAAATGTTCACAACTGGGTATATGGGTTATGCGATAGATTATATGCTAATGAGCTTAACCACATTCATCTTTTATATGAAGACACTGGTTTAGAAGATAAGGTTGAACATTATATTCATTACACCTTAAACAAGGCACTTATGAACTTAGGACAAGAGCCCAAGTATCCTGAAAATGTTGAAACTTTAGATCCCACTTTAACAACAGGTTTGATGGAAAGTGCAATGATTGAAGATTTCTTCTTTTATACAAATGCCCATCCAATTCTAAAAATGCGTGAAATAAAGAAATAAGGAGTTAGCCCTCAAGGTTAACTCCTTATTTTGTCTTTTTAGCTTTCGTTTTTGATTCTGGTTTTTGATAATTACGAATGACCTCAATTTTCTCTTCAATTGCTTTAACCAGTAAGTCGCTATACTTATCTGGATCAGCCACAATTTTATCACTTGAGCCCAAAATATCGATTCTAAAGTGTGATACATTTACATATTCTGAAATAGTTTCAAAATAAATATTTACTTCATATTCATCTTCATTATTACAAAAATTGCTAATTTTTTTGTAATTAGCAAAAGGAAGATTAATGATGTTACTCTCTAATGCAAAAGTCATTGGTCTTCTTCCACTAATTGCAAGTTGCGTTTGAATAAGTGAATTATGCTTAAAAGCTTGGACTGCTTCACCAATCATCTTAGTTGCAATTTTCTTTAATTTAGTTTTTGTTATTTCACTATACTTAATTGTTTCAAGATCTTGAAGATAATCTTGTTCTTCAATTTTTTTAGTTAATTCTTCTTGTTTAATTTTCACGATAAAAATTCCTTCATGTATCCTTTTTTCATTACTAAGATACTCAATAAATCTTATTCATGCAACCGAAAAAAGTTAGATTTGATTAATCAAACTGTAAAGCAAAGCTAAGTAGTTCCATTACCTTAAGCATATCTTCTGGTCTAAGATGATCTGCTGGTTTTTCATCTAATAAACGCATTCTAGAAAAGGTTTGAATTTGTGCTGCATTTACTCGTCCATGAACCCGATAGCCTAGCAAGTCTAGATATGTCGGAAAATGATTGCCGTGTGAAGTAATGGGACAGAGCATTAAATAATTAGTTTTCTCATTGTATGAATTAGAGGATACTACAACTGCAGGGTGCTTCCCCTTCATTTCCTGTCCAACTGATGGTGAAAAATCCGCCCATACAATATCTCCTTGTTTAAATCTAATCTTCGGCATGACGTAATTCCTCCATAGCCAAATTTTCCCAAGCTTCCCTTTCTGGTTCTGGTACATCTTCAAATTTAGCATCAGAGGTATAAGGATTCGAAATTTTCGGTATTAAGATCAAACTACCATCAGATTTTTGATGAATTGTATACTCAGTTCCTACCTCTACTTTAAACGAAGCAGGAAGTGAAAAGCCTACTGAGTTACCAACCTTTTGAGTTACAATATGATGAATAGATATTTTCATAAGTTTTTACCTCATTAAGTTACTTTCAAAAATATTGTAGTACTAAAAAAGACTAACTTTCAAAAGAAAGCTAGTCTTTTTGGCGAGAAACATACAAAAGTATGTCAGGGTCTTTGTTTCACAGCCAAAGTAGCCCATCATCAGCACTTCCCGTGCTTTGACTTCTAGAGTCCAGATGATCTCTGTCAAAGAACGCATCTCGCGTTTTCCTCGACTCGTCGCATCTATAATTATACTAAATTTTTCTTATTTTTTCTATTATTGCGCGTCTTAAAAAAGATCTCGCCCATCAGCTGAGCCAGCATAAAGCCCATTGCAATCGCAATTGTGACAATTGCCACTCGTAAAATTAAGTCTTCTGCATCAGACAGCTGCCCTTCTACCATTGCACGTACTGCCTGATAGGCTGGCACACCTGGCACAAGTGGTACAACACCAGGAATGTTGAAAACAGTTACGGGGCATTTTTTAATTCGAGCAAATACTAAACCTAAAATTCCAACGCACAATGCTCCTAAAAGATTAGATCCTAATCGGCCAATGCCAATTCGATTAGCCAACCAATACAAGATCCAACCCGCACTCCCACTGACACCGCATAACACAAGAGCACGGTGAGGGACATTAATAATTAATCCAAAGCCCACAGAAGCAAGCCAGGCAAACACTAAATTAACAATTATTTCTAACCAAAAAGGCATCACATCACACCCCATAATAACTTAATTGCAATACCGATGCCGCCACCAAGAGCAATAGCAGTTAAAACTGCCTCTGTTGTTCTAGCCATCCCCGACAATAAATCACCACCAAACAGATCTCGCAGAGCATTAGTTATCGCCACTCCAGGCACCAATGTCATCAAGGATCCGATTAAGATATTATCGACAATAAGCTTAGGAAACAACTTGCAAGCAAAAATGGTAATTACTCCCATAAAAATTGCCGTCACCATTTCAGCTAAAAAACGAATATTAGTATGGCGTTTAATAGCTAAATACACAGCATATGATAAACCGCCAATAACAGCTGCTGCTGGAAAATCAATCCAGTCATAATCATCCATAAATAAGACCATCAAAGTCGGACTCAAAATTGCAGCTCCGATAATTTGAAGCCAAATTGGAAAATCTGGAATAGAAATTGAAATCTGTTGAAGTCTTTCCTGTAATTCCTTCAAAGTGATTTTTTCGGCAGCAAATTCACGTGATAACTCATTAACCCGGTCTACCAACTCTAAATTAATGTTTCTTTTCTTAACTTGCGTAACTTGAGTATAGGAATGTTCACCTAAACTCATAAATATTCCAGTTGGAGTTGTAAAACATCTAGCACCAGTAATACCTGCGTTGCGAGCTATTCTCATCATCGTATCTTCAACTCGATAAGTTTCGCTGCCGCCTTCGATCATTAATCTACCTGCTTTTAAGCAAGTATCGAGCACTTCAGCGGCATAGTCTTGACTCACATGCTCTTTATTCATTTTTATCCTCTAAAATACTTATCTATTCATTATTCATTTTTTCAATATCGATTGTCTTGTCAACCCAGTTTCCTCTAAAGAAGTCTCTTTCGTGACTTACAATAATTACTCCACCTTTAAACTCAACAATTGCCTTTCGCAAAGAATCTTTAGTAGCAATATCCAAGTGGTTAGTAGGTTCATCTAAAAACAATAAATTAGATGGTTCAAACTGCATCTTAGCTAGTTTAACCTTTTCTTGTTCTCCACCAGATAACTCCCTTAAGGGACTCATTGCTTGCTGAGCTGTCAAACCCATTCTAGCTAAAGCTTGACGTAATTCTCTAGGACGCAATCGTGGAAATTCTTCTTGTAAATATTGCAAAGGCGTCATATTTTTATTGGGCCAAACGAGATCTTGCTGAAAATATGCCAGCTCAGCAGTTGAAGATAATTCAAAATTACCATAAATTGGTTTCAATTTTCCTAGCAATGTCTTCAATAAAGTAGTTTTCCCAATTCCATTAAAACCGGTTACTGCTACCTTTTCACCATTTCCAACAGAGAAATTAAATGCTGACTTAACTAACGCCTGATCATACCCAATTACCAAATCCTGAGTCTGCAGCAGCAAGTTTGAAGCTGTATCAACATAGGGGAAAACGACATGCGCTTTTTTATTATTTTGTGGTGGCGTTAAAATATCCATCTTTGCTAGTTGCTTTTCCCGCGACTTAGCACTCTTAGATCTTGAACCAGCTTTATTCTTTCTAATATATGCTTCAGTCTTTTTGATTTTTCGTTGCTGATTGGCATAAGCTTTTAAATAACTCTCTCGGTCAGCTTCTTTTTGGCGTAAGGCATGTTTTAAATCCCCGCTATAGCGAGTAATGGTGCCAAAATCAATATCAATAATGCAGTTGGTAATTCTCCCTAAGAAATCATAATCATGTGATACTACAATAAAAGCTCCTTCAAAATCATTTAAATAATCAGCTAACCAATCAATGTGGTTAACATCTAAATAGTTCGTCGGTTCATCTAAAACTAAAACATCAGGATTTTGTAAAAGAAGTTTAGCCAAAATCAATTTAGACCGCTGTCCACCAGAAAGCTTAGCTACATCTCGCTCATAACCTAAATCAGCTAAGCCCAGTCCTGTTGCTACTCGGTCAATCTTAGTATCAATATCGTAAAATTCCTTTTCTTCAAGGAAAGTCTGAATCTTACCGGCTTTTTCTAAGAGAGAGTCATCCCCATTTTCACCATATTTCACATAAAGGTCATTCAATTCTTTTTCTTTTTGAAAAAGATCGCTAAATGCTGTTTGTAAAAACTCTTTAATTCCTATACCTGCTTTAAGTTTGGCATACTGGTCTAAATAACCGACATGGAGTTTATTTTGCCACTTAACCTCGCCCTCATCTTGGGTAATTTCACCAGTTAGAATCTTAATTAAAGTCGATTTACCAACTCCATTTTGCCCAGTTACCCCCATATGGTCTTCTTTATTTAAAACAAAATTTGCGTCTTCGTATAAAGTTTTATCAATAAAAGTTTGGCTTAGATTTTTAACCGTTAATAAGCTCATTATTTCCTCTAGTCTAGATTATTTTCTTGATCTTTTAATTTATTTTGTTGCTTAGCATCATATTCTTGCAAAGCATTCAACACTCTTGGCCATTGTCTTTTAGGAATAATTAGTTGGAGTTTATTGTGATAAATTGGAAAATCACTGGCTTTCATCCCTGTTATTTTTGCTAGTTCTTCATCTGTTAAATGATACTTGGCTACAATGGCTTTAATTTCATAAGATGCATGTCCTCTAAAATATGAAAGAACATAAAAGAATGCCGCAAAAATACCTGCACTTAAAATAGCCATCGGCAGAGAAAAATGAAATGTCCGTTGCGCAATAAAAAACACTGCAATAAATGCAATCAGTGCAGAAATTATCCCGTAAATGACTGGAAAATACTTATTTTGCTTCATTTTTTATCATCCTTTTTATTACACTAGTTTTTCAAATATTACATTCAATTTACGCAAATAACTTTTTTGTAAAAAAATGTAAATTGTGTTTTATTTTACTGCAATAATCCTCTTATATAATACAGTTTGTTAAGTAAATTAAAAATGACTTTTTAAATATCATTAGTGTAACACGATTACCATTCAATTATTATTAAATTTAAACTTAAAGGAGTAAACACTTTGACACATAAGAAGGGAATTTCAGTGGTACTTATTGCCCTACTAGGTTGCGGTTTTCTTACAAATTCAGTTACTTCCAAAGCAGCTGACCAAGATACTAATTTTAATGTTTCTAAAAGCCTAGTTGAAAATACAATTAAACCAACTCTTCTCAGTAAAAAATTTAAAGAAGAACAAATCAAAGAATTTAGAGAAAACAAATTAGTAGAAATTAAGTTTGAAGAAAAAAGAATTAATCATGAAAATTCTAATTCTCAATTAGGCAATTAAAACTTTGCCAACAAAAGTTGCAGTTATCAGACAAAATCACTAAGATAGAATCATCAACAGATATCTTAAAAAAAGCAGTTAGCGTTTCGCTAGCTGCTTTTTTCTTAATTTCCATCCCATGGAATCGTATCAGAATCTTTATCATAAATAACATAATTTCTAAAGTCTTCTGGATCATTCCAGTCTAGACCTTGCTGTAAGCTATTTTGTCTTGTTTCTTGATTACGTAATTTTTCTTTCTTTAAACCTAAGCTAGAACGGACCAAATCTGAGACGCGTTGTAATTCTTTAGTAGAAGCTACTTGCATTGCAGCAGAGCCAATCCAAACATTATGTCCATGAATATAGCCACTCTTAATATCCTGCGTACAACTACGATAGTTCATTGCAATTGAAAGCATATCATCAAAAGTTAGGTTAGTTTTAACATACTTGGCAAAGACTTTGAGAATCTTACGATAATTTGTGATTGAGTTAACTGACATTCCTTTACGTACAATGTCATTAATGACCTGTCTTTGTCGCATTTGTCGGCCGTAATCGCCCTTAGGATCTTCTTTACGCATTCGAACGTAGTCTAGAGCTTCTTTACCATTCAAGTGCTGCTTACCCTTTTTGAAATGCGTGTGATAAGTAAAGGTAAATGGAACATTAACATCTACCCCTCCTAAGGCCTCTACCATGCTCTCTAAGGCTTTCATATTAACTTCCATATAATAGTTAACTGGGGTATTTACTAGTGCTCTAACCGTTCGTGTAGCTCCTTTACTGCCACCAATTTGATAAGCTGAATTGACCCGGAACATGTAGTATCTTCCTTCACCCTTGCCATCTCCCTTAATATCAGCTAGCAAGTCCCTAGGAATTGATGTCATCGTTGCTTCTTTTTTCTGCGGATTCATAGTTGCTAAAATCATCGTATCTGAATTTCCGCGATCGTGCCTACCTTCAATTCCTTGATCAACACCAAGAATTAAAATAGAGATTGGCTTCTTCTGAGAAATTAACTGCGAAGTTTTTCCAGTCCCGCGATAAGCCTGCTGCACCGAACTCATAGCTGAGAAATAAGCATGAGCAAAATAGGCTACGCTTCCGCAAACAAGTAGAATTGTTAAGAGACCTACCAGGCGAGCAAAGTTATTTCCATTCTTAATATCTTTTTTATTCGCCGCAAAAACATTATTTCTTTCTAGTTTTTTATTTGGCTTATTAGGTTCATCTGGTCTCATTAATTTTTGACTCCTCTGGCTATTAGCTTACCTTTTCATATTACAAAAATCACTGGCTAAGCACATTAGTTTCATTATTAAAAAATTTTTATTTTTTAGCAAGCGAAATAATGTTCTATAATGGTGATTAATAAAATTTGTATCACAGAAAGAAGGAAAAAATATGGCTCTTCCAACAAGAAATGAAGTATCCGATGATCTTAAGTGGGACTTAAGTCGTGTTTTTAAGAACAATCAAGAATGGGAACAAGAATATAAGCAGGTTGCACAAGAAATCAAGAACTTAAGTAAATTTAAGGGAACACTTGCCAAATCTGGTAAAGATCTTTATGAAGGAATTACAGCAATTTTAGCTGTAAATCGACGCTTAGAAAAAGTATATGTTTACGCTACAATGTCAAGCGATGTAGACACAAGCAATAATCATTACCTCGGTTTTGTTGCTAAAGCACAAAGCTTAGCTAATCAAATGAGTGCTGCAATTGCTTTTGTCGATCCTGAAATATTATCTATTCCAGAAGAAACCCTTGCTAAGTTTATGCAAGATGAACCACGTTTAGAAAATTATCGACACCGCCTTGAACAGATTACGCAAAAACGTCCTCATACCTTGCCAGCAAATGAAGAAAAAATCATTGCTGACGCTGGAGATGCAATGGGTACATCTGCTAATACCTTCAACGTCTTAACTAATTCTGATATGGAATATGGCTACGTCCAAGATGAAGACGGTGAAATGGTTCAATTATCTGACGGGCTATACTCACTTTTAATTCAATCTCAAGACCGCAACGTCCGTAAAAACGCCTTTGACGTGATGTATGCAAGCTACGGACAGTTTGAAAACAGTCTTGCTTCAACTTTATCAGGTGAGGTAAAAGCTCACAATTTTAATGCTCGCGTACATAAATACAATTCGGCTAGAGAAGCTGCTTTAAGTGAAAATAGTGTACCAACAGCTGTTTACGATACATTGATCAAGGAAGTAAATAGCCACCTTGACTTACTTCACCGTTACGTTGCATTAAGAAAGAAAATTCTAGGCTTAAAAGACCTTCAAATGTACGATATGTACGTCCCATTAACCGGGAAGCCAGTTCTTTCTTATAACTTTGAGGAAGCAAAAGAAGAAGCAAGAAAGGCTCTAGCACCATTAGGAGAAGACTATTTAAAACACGTTGATTATATTTTTAATAACCGCGTAATTGATGTGGTTGAAAATCAAAACAAGGTTACTGGTGCATATTCAGGTGGTGCTTACGATACTGATCCATATGAACTACTTAACTGGGAAGATAACCTTGATTCACTCTACACTCTAGTTCATGAAACTGGTCACTCTGTCCACTCTTGGTACACAAGAAACACTCAACCTTATGTCTATGGTGATTATCCAATTTTCGTTGCTGAAATTGCTTCAACTACTAATGAGAATATTTTAACCGAGTATTTCTTAGATAAAATTACTGATCCAAAGACCCGTGCATTTGTCTTAAACCATTATCTGGATTCGTTTAAAGGCACACTCTTCCGTCAAACTCAATTTGCGGAATTTGAACAATTTATTCATGAAACTGATGCTAATGGTCAGCCGCTAACAGCTGACGTACTCGATGAATTTTATGGCAACTTAAACCAAAGATACTATGGAGATAGCGTAGAACCTGGTGGAGAAATTGCTATGGAATGGTCACGTATTCCTCACTTCTACTACAACTTCTATGTTTACCAATACGCAACAGGTTTTGCAGCTGCAACTGCACTTGCTAATAAAGTTGTCCACGGTACTGAGCAAGAACGTGATGCTTATATTAATTTCTTAAAATCAGGCTCTTCAGATTACCCAACGGAAATTATGAAACGAGCTGGCGTTGATATGACTAGGGCTGATTACTTGAGGGATGCTTTTGATACTTTTGAAAAACGTCTTAATGAATTTGAAAAAATCGTTGATGAATTAAACGCTGAAAAGTAGGATTCACATCTAAATAAGCTGGTAGATTTAATTTCTACCAGCTTTTTCATTAGCTATTTTATTTATACATGGCGACAATCTTTTCTAACTCTTCATTAGGAATCAATTTCAAATTTCTAACAAATTCTGTAGCTTGTTCTAAGGTGCTACCATTATCCATTTGATTCTCAAGAATAACTTTGGCGGAATCTACTTTTCCTTGTTCTACACCGTCTTTTCTACCTTCTGCATATGCTACTTTCCCTGCTATTTTAGCAGCAGCCTGTTCACGTTCTAACATTCTTGTCTCGTAAAGCATAATCTTCTCCCTCGTTTCCGGATCTTCGTTAATTTCTTTGATTCTTCTTTGCGCGTAATCAAAATGTTTATTTAAATTCACAGGTTCATTGTTCATTAATTTAGCCAAGGCTTTTAAGTCTTCGCTCTGACCCTCAGCTGAAACTTGTGAATTAATGATAATCTTTGTCACGCCATCTTGCAATTGCTTTGATCTATCTTGATCAGAATAAGTATGGTACGACTCATAAAATTTATCATCTTTCTTGGGTTTGAAATTACAGAGAAAAATAATGAAGGCGTCTTTCAAATTTCGATAGGTCTTGCCTTTATTTAAAGTATAGCGTAGATCAAGTCTTGAAAGATAATAGCGCATGCGTCTACCAATATCGTCTTGGTCTGTTGTCTGCATTTCGATATTAAACACGTGACCTTCATGATCTGTGACTAAAACATCAAGTCTAACTTCTTTAGCTTCGTTCTTACGTTCAGAATTATTAATCTCAACTTGCTTATCTAACCAATCAATCTTCTTGATCTTTAGATCTGGAATAATGATCTCGAGCAAATACTTGCAGAATTCCTTATTTTCCATCACCATCCCAAAGACCTTATCTTCCGTGAACCCAAACCAGGGTTCAATCTTTTTAACCATATGAGCAAATCCTCTCTAAAAATATTTGAGGAGTCATCCCATATGTTTATTACGCAAAGCGGGGATGTTTTTTCTGAAAAAATACTATTATATCCCGATAAACAAAAAAGTTCTTAACCCCAATGAAGTTAAGAACTTTTTTATTACACCAATTTAGCAAACAAACCAACTAAATAAAGAAATACACAAGTAATCAACAAGTATAAGCTTCCCCACTTAACGGTTTCCTTCAAAATTTTTCCTTCTAAGCCTTCTTTATTAATCGCACCAGTAGCTACTGCAATATTCTGCGGTGATAGCATCCCTGCTGTCGCACCAGTCATGTTTGACGCTACAATCCAGTACTTGCTTACACCCAAAGATTGAGCAGCCGAGTACTGCAAATTACCAAACAAGACATTAGCTGAAGTAGCAGACCCTGTTAAAAATGTACCAAGTGCTCCAATTAACGGTGCAAATAATGGGTAAGCTGGTCCAAGCAAACTTACTAAAGCCAAAGCTAAGGCATTCGTCATCCCCGCATAAACCATTACCTTAGCTAGACCCACAATTGCACACACTGTAACAGTCGTCATGCCAATTGTCTTTAAAACATTGACTAGAATTTTGAACATTTTATTAAAGCTTAAACCCTGGATTTTTCCACCAATTAAGCCAGCTAATAAAATTAATGTTCCTGGAGAAGAAAGCCAGTTAATTGGAAGATCATTTGGATTCTTTCCTAAATAAACATGTAAATGGGTAGTTACACTAGTTAAGAAGTTATTCACAGGTGGACAAAGGGACGAAGCAAGTAAAACAAAAACAAATACTAAGATGAATGGCGAGCAAGCTTTTATAATCTCGCTAATACTTTCATTTTCTACTTCTTCTACTGCACCAGTTTTTCGCTTTGTGAGCCACACTGTAATTAAAATTGAGAACAATGATCCCACTAAAGCCGGAAGTTCTGCACCGGTAAACTTAGCAATAATAACTTGCGGAATTGCCATTCCTACTCCTGACATTAAAGTAATAAAGACAATTCCCTTAAGCGCTTTAACACTTTTACCAGTAAGAATTACCAAGATAAACGGTACTAAAATAACCAAAATGACCAGCTGTAAAGTTACAATAAAGCCCAATTGCACCTCATTAAGATTAGTTACTTCAGCTAATGTCAAAACCGGCAAGCCAATTGCTCCAAAGGCCGTTGCTGTACTATTAGCAACTAAGCAAATTACAGATGCTTGAATTGGCTCTAAGCCTAATGAAATCAAAATACCAGCACAGATTGCCACTGCTGTACCAAAGCCAGCAATCGACTCAAGAAATCCCCCAAAGCCCCAGGCAATTATTAACACTAAAATTCTTTTATCAGTGGTAATAGACGATAGCAACGTTTCAATCGTCTGCATACTCCCTGATTCAGTTGTAATCTGGTAGACAAAAAGCGCCGCCAAAATTACATACATAATTGGCCAAATTTCCATTATAATACCTTCCAAAGCTCCAGAAAGAGTATTAATTAGGGGTTGTTTAAACATTAAAACAGCGTCCGTGATCGTAATAATTAATCCAATCGTACATGCTCTTGAAGCAGACATCCCAATAATTCCAAGCGAGATTATTAACCAAAGAATTGGTATCAATGCCCATAAGAAATTTATCCACATAATTTTCCTCATTTAAAAAAGTAATACTATTTAATTTTATCCTTTTTCCACATTTTAAGGAAATTTAAAAAACAAAAAAACCTACAAAAAAGCTTCTGCTTTTGTAGGTTTCACAAAGATTACTTTTTAATTGCATGTACGCCATAAACGAATAAATAAATTCCAACTTCAATAATTGAAATAAAGAAAGTCACTGGCAAATTAGTTACATATCCTAAAACTAATCCTGCCCAAACACCAACTAAGGCAATCCCAACTGACCAATATAACATAGCCGGGATTGTTTTGCCTAAATAGCGGGCACTTGAAGACGGCAAAGTTAATAAGATAAAGACCAATAATGATCCAACAACTTGCGCACCAATTGAAACAGCTAAGGCCAAGGCGATTAAAAATACTACCGAAACTAAACTTGTATTAATATGATGGCTAATTGCACCAACATGGTCAAACGAATCATAATTCAACTGTCTTAAAACTAAGAAAATGATTGCTAAAACAAAGAGAGACAGGATAACTAGTTGAATAACTCCCTCTCTATCAACGCCAATAATTGAACCAAACAAGATATTAGTAGCGTAGCGACTATTACCACCAGCAATAGCTAAAAATAGTACACCTAGACCAATAAATAAGGCTGAAATTGCACTTATTGCGGATTCCTTTTGGTCGCTTTTCATTGATAATTCACCAACGCTAATTGAACCAAGCAAGGTAAAGAGAACCATTCCCCATAAAGGAACCCAGCCAATCCACACTGCGAAAGCAGCCCCAGCAAAGCCAATTTCTGAAAGAGTATGGGCTAAAAATGAAAATCCTCTAGCTACAACATATACACCAACTATTCCACAAGTAATAGCAATAAAGGTACTAGCTAGAAATGCATAACGCATAAAATCATACGCAAACATTATTCTTCACCCACCTCCTCAGTTAAGTCTTTAATTTTACCAGCTACTAGACCTTTGTCTTTAAACAAAAGATAGTCCTTCATATATTTCTTTGCTAAAGGAATATCATGAGTTGTGAATAATACAGTCATCGCATGCTTTTCATTCAAATGCTTAATTAACGACATCAATTCTTCTTTAGCGACAGGATCTAAACTAGCGGTTGCCTCATCTAAAATAATAAAATCTGGCTTGTCTAGTAAGGCTTGAGCTAAATATGCGCGTTGTTTCTGACCACCAGAAGCCTCACCCATTCTAGTATTTTGAATATCTAACAGATGAGTTTCTTTTAAAATTTGATTTACTCTTGTCTTTACTTGGGCATTTTTAAACAAAGGAGTATTGAGTTCTACAAAAGCCCTAATTGAAAGTGGGTAATCAGCATCCAAATTTCTAAACTGAGGCACATAGCCAACTTTAGTATCAGTTGCAAATTTAAACGAGCCTGTTGTTGCTTGTAGCATTCCCATTAAAATTCTAATTAGGGTTGTTTTACCTGTACCATTTGCACCAAGTAAGGCCGTCATTGATCCCCTAGTTAAGGCAAAATTCAAGTCCTTAAAAATTACCTTATCTTCAAATTTCATTCCCAGGTCTTTAACAGTTAAGATATTAGTCATCTCACCCTTCCTCTCTTTATTTCATAAACTGATCCTATTTATTTTCGATATTAGCTAGATTTTGATAATTTTCCTTCATCCAAGTTAAGTAAGTAGTGTGATTTGGGATAGTTTCACGAACGTTTAGAACTGGAACACCATTCTTTTTGGCTAGCTTAACAAAAGATTTAACCGTTGAGCTGCTTGCCTGCGTATTATTAACAAAAAAGGCTATTTTCTTTTCTTTAATATCAGTATTCATCTTGTTAATCATCTTAGGACTTGGATCTGTACCATTCTCAATGGCTTCTTCAAATTCCTTGTCGCCTATCTTATAACCCGCTTCCTTTAAAGCATAATCAAAAACGGGTTCACTAACAAAGACTGGCTTTTTATTGCTCTTATCAGTCTTAACTAGCTTCTTAATTTTATCAACCTTAGCTAAATACTTTTTACCATTAGCCTTAAAGTAAGCTGCATGCTTCTTATCTAGCTTAGATAAGCGTTTAACTAAATAATCCACATACTTAGTTGGCATATTTAAATTGTACCAAATGTGAGGATTATCGCCGTTCTTTAATCCCATTAAGTCTTCACCAACTAAAACTGGCTTTTTATTAACAGATTTAGCTAACTTATTCATCCATGAGTCATACCCTAAGCCGTTAGCAACAATAATATTTGCCTTAGTTAACTTCTTAGCATCAGCAGTTGTTGGATCAAAATCATGTGGGTCAACACTACTTTTATCAATAATTGCCGTAGCTGTACCATATTTTCCAACAATATTTTTAGCAATGTCTGAATAGACATTAGTTGTTGTAACGATCGAGATCTTATCTGATTGGCTAGCCGCTTCTTTTTTATTGGCACACGCTGTAGTCACAAGCGCTAAAAGTCCCACTAGCCCAATAATAGAAATAATTTTTGTAATTTTAGATTTAAAATTTTGCATATATTTTATCCTCCTGTGCAAAACAAAAAAGCATTAAGTTAGAAAATTCAGCATAAATTCTAACTTAAAGTTAGACTAAGCTACTTTTTTTATTATGTCAATAATTTTTAGATAGACAAATAGCACCAAGACGTCTCAGACTTGATGCTATCAATAAGTGTAAATAATAAAAATTTTGCTGAATTTTTAATTTAATGCTTTTCTCTAAAATTACATCTTTATATAAACATATTTTTATATCTTTGTCAAAAGAGATTATTAAAAATCTTCCTTAACGTGCTGTCTTAAAACATCCAAAATCTTAATTACATGTTTATCTTCTAAACTATAGTACCGCTCCTGCTTAACCTGTTCACTTTTAACCAGTTTGGCTTCCTCTAATATTCTTAAGTGTCTAGAAATAGCAGGCTGACTAACATCAAATTGCTTAACTAAGTTATTTACACTGCTTTTTTGGTGATCATTCAAATAATACAGAATTTGTATTCGAATGGGGTGGTTCAAAGCCCTGGTAACTCGAATAATTTGTTCGTTCAACTCGTTCACCTATCTCAATTTATCATTTAATTATGAGAGTAATTCAAGAATTTTCTTCTGAACACTTGAATCTTCACTTGATCCAATAATTTGATTTGCTGCCTTTTTAGCTTCAGGCAAGGCTGTTGCTGTCGCAAAACTAGTTCCTACGTACTTAAGCATTGCTTCATCGTTTCCGCTATCGCCAAAAGCAATCATCTCACTAGATTTTATCCCTAATTTCTTACCAAGATATTCAAGCCCAACAGCCTTATTCATCCCCTTAGTCTGCATATCAATTGAAGTGCTTGCACCTGCTACAAAATCAATTTGCGAATAAAGTGAACGCAACTCAGCTAGAATAACTGGCATGATTTCAGCTGGGACGTTTAAACTAACTTTAAAAATACGATCATCAATTTCTTTAAAGTTATCAACAACTTGAATTTTATTAAAAAATTTAGTCATCTCTTGAGCAAATTTTTCACCATCACTTTTTCTTACGTAAGCACTAGTTACTCCAGCGACAACTGCTTGATATGGCAAATTTGAAACAATTTTCAACATTAAATTATAATCGTCATCAGATAGATCTGCAATTTTAAGAATCTCTTGTCCATGAGCAACTAAAGCACCATTTTCCGCAATAAAGTATATCTTACGATTATAGTCTGGAAAACGTGAAAAAATATTCTCATACTGATTACCACTCGCAACTACAAATTTAATATCGCGATGTTGCATAATTTGAAATTCTTTTTCAAAGAGTTCCTTATCATAAGTCTTATTTTCTTTTAACCAAGTACCATCCATATCAGTTGCAATAAGCTTAATCATTTTTAATCTCACTTTCCACTTTTACTATCCACACTCCACTATACTAAAAAACGCCACCCGGAGGTAGCGTTTTTCACAAAACTATTTTTATGCAACTAGCTTAGTCTAATTCTTCTTACGTTTTCTAGTGCCAGCTAAGCCTAAAATTGACGCAATTGTTGCTAAGCCTAGTCCAATAATTCCTACATTAGCATGTTTATGTCCTGTTTGAGGTAATGAAGCCTCATTAGTCGTTGCTGCTTCTACCTTTCCAGGTTCGTTATGTTCTACAGTTGAGACATTCTTAGCTGTATTATCAATAGAAATATTATCTGGAGGAGTATCAGCGTCAGATTTGTCTGGTTCTGTTGTTTCAGTTGGTTGTTTTTCTGAAACTTCTGGCTGTTCGGATTCTACTGGAGATTCTGGTTCTTCTGGCTTGTCTGGTTCAACTGGCTTTTCAGGCTCTTCTGGCTTGCCTGGTTCAACTGGTTGCTCTGGTTCTTCCGGCTTACCCGGTTCAACTGGTTGCTCTGGTTCTTCCGGCTTACCCGGTTCAACTGGCTTTTCAGGTTCTTCCGGCTTACCCGGTTCAACTGGCTTTTCAGGTTCTTCCGGCTTGCCTGGTTCAACTGGTTTTTCAGAATTCTTACTGTAAACTACGGTTTCAGTAATATCCTCAGTATCACTATCTACATTTTCAACACTGCCAATTTCTTTTTTATCGGCCGTGTAGCCAGCAATTTCTGGAGAAATAACCTGTACAAATGTTGTGCCATCAAGTGCAGTCCACTTAATTCCATCAGAAACTTTTCTACCATTTTCATCTAAAATAATGATTTCACCAGTCACTTTATCAATTACCGCTGTACCACGGAATCTTAAAGTTTGAATCACATCATCCTTTGCCTTAGTCCCGTCAGCGTAAACGTACTTAATTGTACGAGTAATGGTCTTATCTAAAGCAATTGAATCAAATGGATATTTCGGACCTTCAGGGTTGTCTGGATTAATTGGATCGTCCTCTGTGAACTTATCATCAGGAGTAACAGTAATTGTACCGTGCTTGAATATCACATAGAAGGTCTTAGTTGTTTCGCCAAATTTACCACCAGTGTAACCGTCTTTAACTAGTTCGTAGCCTAAACTTTCGTAGTATTTGATCTTGTCAGCTGTACTGTAATTGATTGACTCATTGTATTTGCCATCAACCGTTGCTGTTTCAAGTGCTTTACCTGTAGTTTCATCAACGTAGATAATTTCAGCTTTCACTGCATTAGCTGTGTAGACAACTTTGGTTTCAAGATTATTACTATCTTGGTTAATGCCTTCAACTGCATTCACAACTGGCTGATCTGGAGTGTAGCCACTAATTGTTGGAGAGATCACTTCAATGAAAGTTGTGCCATCCTTAGCTGTCCAAGTTAACTTACCTGGAATTGGTTTACCATTTTCGTCTAACTTAACATTACCGTTTTCATCTACTTCCACGTATTGGCCAGTTACCTTATCAATCACACCAGAACCAGTGAACGTTAAAGTCTGAGTATGACTTGGTTTAGCTACAATACCGTCTGCGTAAACGTAGTAAATAGTATGTGTTACATCTTTATTCAAGTTTGCAGAGTCAGTTGGATATTTTGGTCCGTCTGGGTTATCAGGATTGATTGGCTCATCTGGTTTTCCTGGATTGTCTGGATTTACTACCACTGTACCATGCTTGAATGTTACATAGAAGGTCTTAGTTGCTTCGCCAAATTCACCACCAGTGTAGCCATCTTTAACTAATTCATAGCCTAAGCTTTCATAGTACTTGATCTTGTCTGCTGTACTATAGTTGATTGTTTCATTGTACTTGCCGTCTACTGTAGCTATTTCTAGCTCTTTGCCAATAGTTTCGTCAACATAGATAATTTCAGCTTTTGCTGCATTAGCCGTGTAAACAACTTTAGTTTCAATATTCTTGCTGTCTTGGTTAATTCCTTCAACTGCATTCACAACGGTCTTATCTGAAGTGTAGCCACTAATCATTGGAGAAACCACTTCAATGAAAGTTGTACCATCACTAGCTGTCCAAACTAGCTTACCTGGAATCGGCTTACCGTTTGCATCTAACTTAATGTTGCCATTTTCATCAAGAACTACGTATTGGCCAGTTACCTTATCAATCACACCAGAACCTTTGAAAGTTAAAGTTTGTGTATGACTTGGTTTAGCGGTTGTACCATCAGCGTAAACATAGTGAATAGTATGTGTTACATCTTTATTCAAGTTAGCTGAATCAGTCGGATATTTTGAACCTTCTGGATCGTTTGGATTAATTGGTTCATCAGGCTTTCCAGGATTTTCTGGATTTACAACTACAGTTCCATGTTTAAATGTTACATAGAATTTCTTAGTTGTTTCACCGAATTCACCACCAATATAACCATCTTTAACTAACTCGTAGCCTAAACCTTCATAGTACTTGATCTTATCAGTTGTACTATAGTTGATTGTTTCATTGTACTTGCCGTCTACTGTAGCTATTTCTAGCTCCTTACCAGTGGTTTCGTCAACGTAGACAATCTCAGCCTTAGCAGCATTAGCTGTGTAAGTTACAGTATGAACATAGTTTTCACTATCATGTGCCACATTTTCAACACCATCGATTTGCACGTGACTAGGTGTATGACCTGTAATTTCTGGAGATGTAACAGCTAAGAAACTGTTTCCAAGCGTAGCCACCCAGTTTAACTTACCAGGAACTGGCTTACCGTCTGCATCTAGCTTAATGTTGCCATCTTCATCAACTTCTACATATTCACCAGTTACTTTATTAATGTGGCCAGATCCTGTAAATGTAATTGTCTGAGTATGGCTTGGATTTGCTGTTGTGCCATCAGCATAAACATAATGAACAGTATGTGTCACATCCTTATTTAAAGCACCGGAATCAGTTGGATATTTAACATCCCCGCCTGGATTAATGTTTTCACCAGGTTTTCCAGGATTTTCTGGATGAACGTGAACTACACCATGTTTAAATGTCACATAGAAAGTCTTAGTTGTCTCACCAAATTCACCGCCATTATAGTCATCATTAACTAATTCATAGCCTAAGTTTTCGTAGTATTTAATCTTATCAGCTGTACTGTAATTGATGACATCGCCGTATTTTCCATTTAGCATTACAGCTTCTAGTTCTTTACCAGTTGTCTTATCTACAAAAATAACCTTTGCATCGGCATCATTTGCAGTGTAAGTGACCACAATCACATTACTCGACATATCATGGGTCACTTTAGTTCCAGCAACATTAGCTTTGTCTGGTGTATAACCAGTTATAGTCGGGGAGCTCACTTCAGTAAACTTAGGATCTGAGACATTTGCATTCCATACAAGTTTGCCTTCAATTGGTTCCCCATCATCGCCAAGAATAACTTTACCGTTTTCATCAAGAACCACGTATTTTCCAGTTGTCTTATCTACAACTCCATAAGCAGTAAACTTAACAGTTTGCTTGTTACTTTCAGCTGCTGCATTTCCATTTGCATAAACATATTGGATCTCTTGAGTTACTTCTTTATTGTAATCTTCTGATCCATAGACTGGACTGTCAGGATCTTTAGGATCAATAATGATCAAATCTCTAGTTAAATGAACCTTAAAACTGTTCTTGGCTTCTTCTGCAGAATAGTAGTAATCTTTACCGAATTCGTAATCACTACTTACAAGTTTGTAGCCATTATTTTCAAACATTTTAAGCGTAGCTTCAGGATTTAAATTCCAACTAATGATGTGATCAACCTTACCATTAACAGTATCACTACCGATAACTTTTCCAGTCACATCATCAATATATTGAATCTGAGCAGTTTGCTGATTTGCATAGTAAAGAACTTCCTCAGTGATGTTATCCGAGTTACCACTTACTAAAACTGATTCTACTTGCAACCTATTTGCACTGTATCCTGAAATCTTTGGTGAATTTACTTGAGCAAAAGTATAGTTAGCATTGCCGTCTTCTGCAGTCCAAACAATATCGCTAATCCAAACTTTATCTACAAAGTCATATTGACCTTTTCCAATAAAGCTAACCTTTTGAGTAACAGAACTAGCAGCTACTTGCCCTTTATTAGGACCATCAGCATAGACATATGTAATGACACGATTTACTTCTTTAGTTTGTGAGTTTTCAGCTATTTTATGTTTCAGCGTAATTACATAGTCATTGCAGCCTGGGTTATAGTCTGCATCTCCAAAGACCGTAGTATACCCTAAAGGATTATTCACTAAAATGTAGCCATTATTTTCGTAATTCTTAATGCTGCCTAAGACGTTATCAATAACCTGGTAATTAATTACTTCACCATAATTTCCAGCAATATTGATAGTAGTACCAAGTTGTTTTTGAGATGTTTCATCCCAGAAAACAATTGTTCCTACCTGAGCTTTTTTATCGTAAATGATATTTTCTATCTTTAACTTTTCATTCTGCTCTACTTTATCTGCTGTACTCCACTTTTGATTAGTAGTGTAACCAATGATATCTGGAGATTTAAGAGATTCAAAAGTTGTCTTATCAGCAGTCCATTTTAGACTAGCATTTTTATTAGTAATCTCAGTAGCAATTAAGTCATTACCTACTTGTTGGGTACCAGCAACTAGGACAATATTTCCAGTTACTTTATCGCGATAACCAGTAGCAGTGAAAGTTGCTGTCTGAGTAGTTGAAGGACGTAGCTCATTACCCACTGTATCTACATAGTGAATATCTTTTTGAACTGTTTGCGATTCATTAACTGCTTCAAGCACATGCTTTAATTGAATTTCAAAGCTTAAATCATGTACACCAAACTGTGTTCCAGGCTTATAGCTATTACTAATAACTACATAGCCACTATCAAGCAAACTAGAGAGAGTAGCGTCTAAATCCACAAAGTTAATTTGAGCATGTACTTTTCCAGTAGCGTTTAATTGAGCAAGACTATTACGATCATTGTCCATATCAATAATTGTAATTGTAGCTTTTGCATCTTCACGTAAACGGTAAATTACTTTGATATCTTCACCTGGATTTTCAGGAATTACATATTCAATATCAGCAATGTATCCTGCAATAATTGGCGTATCGGTTCTACCAGCCTCTGTTGGATCAGTTAAGTTATTATTAAACTTCACAGCATCTCCAATTTGATTACCATTTTCATCAACAGGAATAATTGAACCCAAGTCCTTGTAAATAAACTGTACTTCATGAGCTGAGTCAGTTACGAATGGATTTCTTGCAGTAAAGTTATTATGAGTAAATTTAACTGATTTACCAGCTTCTACAGTATGACTTTCAATCACACGATCCATGTTACTGCCGTCATACATAAGAACTTCCATCTTACCTGTAGCATCAATTTGACGGTAAACCACAGTAAAGTCAACTGTTAATTGGTTAACAGTACCTTCTGTTCTATTGCCAGAACTGTAGTAAACCTTCTTGTAGTAACTACCATCACCAAATTGAGAAATAGTTCCAGTAAATGATCCACTAGGAATATTTGAGCCATCTAAATAAAAGCCATCAATTAGTTGTTTGTATTGATCAACATTATCGATAACAAATTCTTGTCCTGTCCAACCAGAAACACTAACATTAGGATATTTATCAGTACCTGGAATTTCAACTAAATTACCATCTTTATTGTGGTAGTAGTACTTAATTACAGATTCTTCAGTATGAACTGGAATAATTTCACCAACTGAACTTGCATCCAAGTTAGTAATATTTCCTAGGCCATAGACAATTTTTGTGCTACCCACAACTGTCGTAGCATTACCAACAGGCATTGAACTACCACCAACTGTGATATTAGATTTACCACTGTTTACAATTAAAAAGTCTCTATCGCTTACTTCAATTTTTTTGAAATATCCAGCTTTAATGATATGCTCAGCTATCAGATTTTTATAATCAGCATCAGTCACGTAAGCATAGAGATTTTCATCAGTTAAATCATTACGGTTTACAGATAGAATAAGTTTCTTATTACTACTATTCCAAGTTCCAGTATTATTTAAATTCAAAATCTGATATATATACTTGTCATTGCCAATTAAAGCACCAGCTTCTTTGGGATATTTATCTGTATCAGTTGCAGGAATGGTCACAGAAGCCTTACTTTGAACTTCTTTAACATCTGTTTGACCGGTAGTTTGATTGTTTTCTTCTACTACAGTTTCTTCAATTGGAGAAACTGCATTTTCAATCTTCGTTTCAGCTTCAACAGGAGCAGTTTCTGCTACCTTATCTGTAATCTCAGTTTTAGGTACTTCTTCTGTTGCAACTATTTCTGTGCTTTCACTTGAATTATTCGTTTCTACGCTAACTGCCTTATGTTCTTCGTTAGCTGTTTGAAGATTTTCTACATTAGTAATTCCTTCTTCAACAGAAGGAATACTATCGTTTTTGGACTCATTATTTTGTTCATATGAGGGAGTTAAATTAGGCTCAACTGCTTGACTATTACTTAAGTGTTCAGTTGCTTCTGTACCTCCCCCATTTGTATTTTGAGCAGTCAGATTATTATCAATTGTTGTATTTTCAACTTCATTGTTTGTTTCTATTGAAGCCACTTTTGCTTGTTCTGCATTCAGAGCTTCACTTTGCTCTTCAGTACTTACTGTATTTTCAACATTTTCTTTTAAGCTATCAGCTAGATTACTTGTTACATTTACACTCTCTTCTTGAGCAACTGTAGTATCAGCTTTAACTGTTCGACCATTAACTCCCATAAAGGTTAACCCAATCAATACAGAGGCAGCCCCTACAGTAAACTTACGAATAGAGAAGCGTGGCTTTTGCGGTCTAATTTTCCGCATTTTTTCACTATAATTGTTCTTGGAAACCATAATTTTACCCTCATACTTCTAGTATTAGGTGAGTATTAAGTTATAGCTTTCATGCTAGCGATTAATTTATATAGTAATCGCTTACTTCACCTTTTATAATATTTATTTTTTACAATAAGTAAGTATACTGAGGATCTATGATCCAATTATGTACAATTTGTGATTTTTGTGTGAATCTGCGGCTTGCCGATGTTATAAATTATTTGCTATATATCAATACATAATGCGGTACCATAAATACCATAATTTTAATCCTATACAAATCGCAAATTTCTATATGTTATTTAATATACAAAAAAGCAAGATCCGATAAAATTGGAATCTTGCTTTTAAATTAATTATTTTTACTCATCTGGATCTTTAGAAACAGGTTTCTTCCAGAAACTCATGATTAATCCAGCTACAATAGAACCAATAATTGTAGCAACAAAGTAAAGTAGAATGTGGTTAGATAATGGAGATACCCATAATCCACCATGAGGAGCTGGTACTTGAATATGCCATAATCCTACAAGTAAGCCGCCCACGGCAGAACCAATTACACAGGAAGGAATAACACGACCTGGGTCAGCTGCAGCAAATGGAATAGCACCTTCAGTAATGAATGAGAATCCTAGAATCCAGTTTGAAACACCAGCACGACGTTCTTCTTTAGTGTAACGATTCTTAAAGAAAGTAGTACCAATTGCAGTAGCAAATGGAGGAACCATTCCACCTACCATAACAGCTGCCATCATAACAGCTGCAGTTGCAGAATGCGGATCATTAGCAAAAGCACCTGAAGCAAAGACGTAAGCAGCCTTGTTGAAAGGACCACCCATATCAATAGCCATCATCCCTGCTAGGATTAAAGTTAAAATTACGAGGTTTCCAGTCCCCATACTATTCAAGAAGTGGGTAATAGCAAAGTTAATTGAACTAAAGATTGGGTTGATGATGTAGAACATAATCAAAGCAATGAAGAGTAATCCCAAGATTGGGTAGATCAACATTGGCTTCATACCTTCTACAGATTTTGGAAGCTTAGCAAACAACTTCTTCAAGCCAATCATCATATATCCAGCGATAAAACCTGCGGCAATACCACCTAAGAAACCTGCTGGAGATACAGCATGAGCTTGAACATTAACTTGTAAGCCGTTAGTCCCATTAACAATGGCTGCCATGTAACCACCAACAAATCCTGGCATCAAAGCAGGCAAGTCACCGATTGACTCAGCAATATAAGCAGCTAAAACTGGAACCATGAAGGCAAAGGCCAAGTTACCTGCACTGTTTAAAAAAATAAATGCAGGATTCTTAGCACCACCAGCCATATAGTTTTCAACGATAAAGGAGATGGCCATTAAGATACCACCACCAATAACGAATGGAAGCATATGGCTAATACCACTCATTAAGTTCTTGTAGATCGAAGCCCATAAACCTTGTTTTTCTTTGGCACTATCATCGTTAGCACTAGCATTACTATCAGCATGATAAATCGGAGCTTTATTTTCTAAGATATCTTCAATTAACTCTTGTGGATGATTAATACCATCAACAACAGGCTTCATCACAAGTTCTTTGCCATCAAAACGTGGCATTTCAACTTTCTTATCAGAAGCAATAACAACACCCTTAGCGCGTTTGATCTCTTCAGGAGTAAGTCTGTCTTTCACACCTTCAGAACCATTAGTTTCAATTCGAACATCAACGCCTAATTTCTTACCAGCCTTAATTAAAGCTTCTTGAGCCATATAAGTGTGAGCAATACCATTAATACATGCAGTAACCCCAACAATTAGAGGTTTTTGCTCATTAGCAGGCTTAGCTGCTTCTTTTGCAGCTTCTGCTTTTCTTTTTTCAGCATCAGCCTTATCTTGAGCATCTTTTTCAGCTTCAGCCTTTTTAAAAATGTCAATTACTTCTTCTGGCTTAGTTGCTGCCTTCAAAGCATTCACAACATCTGGATTAATTAATAAACTAGATAATTTAGCTAATGCTTGTAAGTGCGTATTATCAGCACCAGCTGGTGCTGTAATCATAAAGAATAAGTGAACTGGTTGACCATCAAGAGAATTATAGTCAATTCCCTTAGGACTCTTTGCAAATAAAACAGCAGCACGGTTAATATATTTGTTTCTTGCATGTGGCATCGCAATTCCATCGCCAATACCAGTTGTTGATTCTTTTTCACGAGCCCAAATTGATTTAATGAATTCGTCTTCGTTATTTACAACGTCTTGCTTTACTTCAAGATCAGCCATTTCTTTAATTGCTTCTTCTTGAGTAGTAGCCTTAAGATCCATAATCATTAAATCAGGACTTAAAAGATCTTCAATTTTCATGAAAGTAACTCCTTATCCTAATTTTATTTTTTATTTTTAACTACTTTACTTCTTCAACTGTAATTTGTGGCAAAACAGTATCGATTTGACTCTTAACTGCAATGTCTTCAGTAAATGCAGTAGCTCCGCCGCAAGCAGATCCCACTTTTAATGCTTCAACAACATCATGAGTCTTGTAGTAAGTACCTACGAAACCAGCAATCATTGAATCTCCAGCCCCAACAGAGTTAACTGCAGTACCAACAGCTGCACTTGCATGATAAATGTGGTCCTTAGTTACTAGATAAGCACCATCACCCGCCATAGAAATCATGACATTTTGTGCTCCCATATCTAAAAGCTTCTTAGCTGCTTCAAGCATTTCTTTATCATTAGCAAAACTAGTATTAAATAAGGCTGCCAATTCATGGTGATTTGGCTTAATAACTAATGGATGGTACTTCAAAGTTGCAAGTAAAGCTTCACCAGTTGTATCAATTGCAAATTCGGCACCGGCTTCTCTAATAGTTGGTAACAATTGCTCATAGAAATCTGTTGGTAAACTTGGTGCTAAACTACCGCTTAATACAACAATATCGCCTTCATTAAGATCATCCAAACGCGCCTTAAATGCAGTAATTTCTTGTTCATCAATCTTTGGACCAGCCGCATTAATTTCAGTTTCTTTTTGAGCATGAACTTTTACATTAACACGGGTATCATCAGAAATAGTTACAAAATCACTTTCGATTTTTTTAACGTTTAATTGGCGAACCAATTCCTTGCCAGTAAAACCACCGACAAAGCCCCAAGCAGTATTATCAACATCAAGTTGGTTTAAGATTTGCGAAACATTAATTCCCTTGCCACCAGCTAAAAATTGACAATCATTTGAACGGTTAACGCTACCAGCATCAACCTTTTTTAATTGCATAACATAATCTAATGCTGGATTAACTGTAACAGTATAAATCATGACCGAGCCTCCTCAACTCTGATTTGTTTAGGTAGAAGATTCTTCTTGCCTATATTTAAATGGTTAGTGATGAGTATTGCCTCATTGATATGTGCAAAGCTTGCAAAATTTGCTGCTCCAATCTTACTACTATCCATTAAAACGAAAGCTTCTTTTGCTTGTTCAATAGCAGTCTTTTTTATTCCAGCTTCTGCAGGATCTGGAGTAGTAAATTGCCCTTCTGTTGTTAAACCGTTGGCACCAATAAATGAAACAGATAAATTCATTTCCTGCAGTTGTTTCATTGCAGTATTACCTACCACAGCATGTGTTTCAATCTTCGCCTCGCCCCCTAACAAGCGAGTCTGAATACCATTCTCTAAACATGCTAATGCAATATCAACACCATTGGTCAACACATGTAAATCCTTAATTTCTCGCAAAAATGACACCATTTCATACGTTGTCGTTCCAGCGTCAAGGAAAATATGATCTCCACTAGTAATATGGTTTATTACGGCAAAACGAGCAATTTCACGCTTCTTATCAACATTAAGATTAAATCTAACCTGCTGTTCAACATCGCGTGAATAGTCTTGCAATGAACGTGCACCACCATGTACACGTACAATTACACCACGTTTTTCTAATTCAATGAGGTCACGGCGAATTGTTGACTCTGACGACTTAGTCAACTTACATAACTCATTAACACGACAGATACTATGATTATTAATATAACTTGCTATCGCTTGTTGACGTTCTTCAGTCAGCATCGTTCATCATCACCTCGTTTAATATGATAAACGCTTCCAATTATAAAATCAATCATTTTTCTTCAAAATCGGTCATCTTCATTCATTATTAGTCATAACTAACTTCATGAAAAGCTAAGCCTAAATAAAAAAGCTAACGACTTAATCGCTAGCTTTTAATTTATTATCAAATTTGTATATACTTTTGATCCTTAAAAATAAAGTCTATTTTCTTGTCCATAGCTCTAAGCTCAATTCTTTGATAGATCGGTTGATAGCCATGTTTTTTCAAATTAATACTTGTTCTATTTTTATCAATATTTATCTCATACAAATTATATTCACCATTTTTATAAGCAAAATCAGCACCATTATCTTGATAATGCGTATAGTTACCATGTTCGCCAAACACTCTAAAGATCATCTTTTCATCTGGTTTAGATGAAATATGATTCTTCAATTTTCCCCAAGGCAAAATCGTATCTTTCTTAATAAATAAAGGCAATTTATCAAGCGGCGCATTAACTAAAATTGTATTGTTACCACTATACGTAACATTATTCCAAAAATCAATCCATTCACCTTGCGGTAAATAAACAGCTCTAAAGTTTTTCCCTTCTTCAACTACCGGTGCAACTAAAATTCTTGTACCAACCATATATTCATCATTCATATTTTTAACCATTGAATCAGTTGGATAGTTTAACACTAAAGGTCGCATAAGTGGTAAGCCGTTTTTACTTTCTTTGACAAACAGGTCATAAAGGTAAGGAATAAAGTGATAACGAAGCTGCAAATATTTACGGTACGTTGATAAAGTTGGCTCGCCAAATACCCATGGTTCCTGCGAGCGTGTTCCTAAAGCTGCATGATTTCGAAGAAGTGGACTAAAAATTGCAGCTTCAATCCATCTTGTTAATAATTCAGGTGTAGTATCAGCACCAAATCCGCCAATATCAGTTCCTGCAAATGCAAACCCGCTCATTCCAAGATTGCATAACTGCGGAATCATCATTTGTAGATGAACCCATAAGCTTTGATTATCACCAGTCCAAACAGTAGAATATTTTTGCGTTCCAGCATAAGCAGCACGAGTAATCACGAATGGTCGCTTGCCACTTGCTTTTTTTAAGCCATTATAAGTTGCTTTAGCCATATTATGACCATAAACATTGTGTATTTTACCATGTGTTGATTTTTTATCTTCATCACTAAAAATGATATCTTCAGGAATTTCTCCATTAAATGAAGCTGGTTCATTCATATCATCCCAAATTCCGTCAACGCCTAAATCAACTAAGAACTTACAATTTTCTGCCCACCATTTTCTAACTGCTTTACGACCAAAATCAGGATAAACCGCATCCCCAGGCCAAACCTTATTAACATAAACTTGACCATTTGGCGCCTTGACAAAATAACCTTTTTTAAGTCCTTCTTGATAAATCTGATAAGATTCATCTTTTTTCACACCCGGGTCAATAATTGTAATAATGTGCAAACCTAATTTATGCAATTTATTGATAAATTTCTTGGGATCGTCATAGGTATCCGTCCGCCAAGTAAAAACACGATAGCCATCCATATAATCAATATCTAAATGAATCGCATCACATGGAAGATGATATTTACGCATTTTATCAACAATTTCTCCCACTTTCTCAGCACTAATGCTGTATCCCCAACGAGACTGTTGATAACCTAAAGTCCATTTCTGCGGCAGGGGCGTTCTACCAGTTAAATAGGTATAGTTTTCAACAACCTTTTTTAAACTACTGCCGCCAATAATGTAATAGTCAATATTTCCATCATCAGCTGCATAGTAGTAATACTTATTGCTTTCTTTTCCTAAATCAAAATAACTATGATAGGTATTATCGAAAAAAATCCCATAGGGATGATTGTTTTTTAAACCAATTAAAAATGGAACAGATTTATAAAGTCGCGTAAAGCTCTCTACTTGGGGCTCTGGATTATCAGTATTCCAATTTTCATAAGCATAGTGGCGTTTATTTAAAAATCCCGTCTTATCTCCCAAGCCGTAAAACTGTTCGTCTGCTGATAATTCCTTAACTAGTTCATAATAATGACTATTCTTTTTTGTACCAACTGCTACTTCATGTCCTTCAGATTCTGCTAATTTTTGATGGCTAGCGTCTACTTGCCGATCAAGCGGAATTCGGTTACCGCGATAATCAATAATTAATGGATTTTCTTGTTCATCGTAAACATCAATTTTTTCATCATCATAAATTTTAATAATTAGTTTTGAAGTCTTCAGTTCAAAATAATTAGCTATTTTTTTACTTTAAAACTTGTTTCTTTAGTCTTACTTCCTTCAATTGCATATGAATTATTGCTACACCCGCGATCTTGAAATACACGAACTATTTCAGAAGTTAAAACAGATAAAGTAAGAATGGAATTAGTAAACTTTATTTTAACTTGATTGCGATCGATTATATATTTTTCCAAATTATTTCTATTCATATTCAGCCTCATCATCTTGTATTCGTTTCCAATTTTATCATAAAAAAGACCGCTCTCCTTTTGAACGAAGAGCAGTCATCTAATATAAATTTTTATTCTTTTATTCCTTGCAATGCACGTTTCATATTTTTCCACATGCCATTATCATCAGTTTGTAAAATTAAACTTGGGTAAATTTTTCTAATCCACAAAATCGATCCCATTAAAAATATCACTAAGATTACCATTGAAACCCCCGCTTCTAGATTTGTCGCATTTCCTTTAATTAGCCGAAGTGGCATTAAGAAAGAAGATAAAAATGGTACATAAGACATAATTATTGCAAAAATACTGTCGGGGTTATTAGACAAACTCATGCTGCTGAATAAACCAAGTAAAGTCAAATAAACTAGAGGTTGAACTGCCTTATTAGCATCTTCTGCCTTAGTTACAATTGCACCACAAACTGCAGCATAGACAATATATAGGATCAATCCTAAAATCGCGAATACTAATCCCCATGAAATTATTTGTCCTAAAACTTGATCAATTGCCGGTTTTACTTGAGCAAAAGTTTCTTTAATTCTATCAATTTGTGGAGCTAAATAATAAAATCCAGAAAACATTAGTGCATAAATTATTAATTGTGTAAGAATTTCCATGAAAATTCCTAAAACTTTACCATCAAAATAATTTCCACCTGGCATACTTGAAAAGATCATTTCCATGATCTTAGTTCCTTTTTCACTGGCAATATCTTGCGCCATAATAGTGCTGTAAGTCTGAACCAAAAAGTACAAAACAAAAATCAAAATCCAAAAAGTAGCCGTTTTCAAATTTTTCTCATCATTTGCATCCAGCTTTTTATTATTAGTTTTTTCAGTAAATTTAACTTTTTGAGAAAGTGATTTTAGCTGCTGCTCACTAAGTTTTGCATTCTTTAGATTAAGTACTTGTTGCTGGGCGTTTAAGCCTCGCATCAATTCTTCTTTAAGATCACTATCAAGTCTTTCCGTACCATAGTAAGTCGCCTCTAACTGAGCAGAAGTATTTTCAACGACAATATAGCCGCTAATATCTCCAGCCTGATATGCTTTTTCAGCTTTTGTCTTATTCTTATACATATCAAAATCTTTGGTTTTCTTTAAAGGCTGAACTAAACCCTCGTTTTGGCTCACAATACCCACTTTTGTATTATCGTCAAAAGCCGAAGACGAACTCATTCCAAAGAAAAATGAAATAATTAACACAATAAATGGTGCAAAAATCATCAATAAAAATGACCAATTTTTAACTTCCCTGCGGTAGGTTTCTTTAGCTACTAACCAAGTCTTATTCATTATTTTCACCGGCTTTCAATTTAAAGATTTCATCTAAAGTTGGTGGTTCTTGATCAAAAGTTTGCAAATATTCTCCATGAGACAAAATTTTAAAAATTTCTTGGCCATAATTAGCTGCTGCTAGCCAAAGCTTATAAATACCATTATTTTGTAAAATAGCATTTTCTACCCCAGGTAATTTCTTGACCTCATCAAGCCCTAAATCTGTCCTAATAAATAAGCGTGTTAGGCCAAAGTTATTTCGCACTTCATTTACCGTACCATTTAAAACAAGATGACCATTGTTAATCATCACTACATCATCACATAATTCTTCAACATTAGACATATCATGATCAGAAAATATAATTGTTGCACCACGCCTTTTTTCTTGAAGAATTACATTTTTAATTATTTCAACATTTACGGGATCTAAACCACTGAATGGCTCATCTAAAATAATTAAATTTGGCTGGTGAATAAGTGTTGCAATTAGTTGAATCTTTTGTTGGTTTCCTTTAGATAGACTCTTGATTTTATCAGTAGTCTTGCCCTTAACTTCTAATTTCTGCATCCAGTCCTGCAAATCATGCTTTACAGTATCTTTTTTCATGCCTTTTAAACTAGCTAAAAAGCTGACTTGGTCTAAAACTGTGAGCTTAGGCATCAGACTACGCTCTTCGGGCAAATACCCCACAGAATTGTAGTCACGGCTTGAAAAAGAATGATTATCAATAGTAATTTTGCCCTGATACTTAACAAACTTCAGAATGCTATGAAAAAGAGTAGTTTTTCCTGAGCCATTTTTACCGATTAAGCCTAATATTTTTCCATTATCTGCTTTGAAGTTAATATCAAATAAAACTTGTTTACTTCCAAAGCTTTTATTCAAATTTTTTACTTGTAACATAGCTTTTTCTTTCTAAATAAATTCTATTAAAGTTATGCCCAATTATATCAATATTCCTCCTAGAAATCTTTTTTTATATCAAAAAAGCCTCTCAGCTGTCTAAATCTGAGAGGCTTTACTTTATTTATACATATATTTTGCAGTTGCTTCTTTAGGATCCATTCCATTACGAATCTTCAAAGCAAGTTCAATTGAAACATCAGCAATAATTGACTGAGGATCAATCACATTATAAGGATGATCTGGTGCCTTTTCTTGAGCAAGCGATAATTCCGTACATCCCAATAAAATTACATTGCAACCATATTTATCATGCATTGTCTTCAAGATCTTATGATACAAATCATGATCAACAATACCCTTTTCCTTAATATCACTGTAAATTAATTCATTGACCATAGGCTGAATTTCGGGACCACCTAATTCTACCTTCTTGCCAACGCGTTCTAATTCGTCCACATACAAATGATCATAGATAGAACCTTCAGTTGCAATTAAGCCAATTTTTTCTTCCTTAGGAAAATCATCTACAAATTTATGCACAGCAATCCGCATCATGTGTAAAAATGGTACATCAGTTAATGCAGCCAAATCGTCATAAAAATAATGTGCGGTATTACATGGCATTACAAAGAAATCAGGATTAAGCTTTGCTTGACTTAAAACATCATCTTTTAAATCATAGAAAAAGTTAGGCTTACTATGATCCATGATATAAGCAGTTCGATCGGGAATTTGAGCATCATTTACTAAAATATAATTCAAATAATCTTGGTCTTTAGCGATTTTAACTCGGTGATTAATTAAGCGGACATAACTTTCAGTTGCGATTGTCCCCATTCCGCCAATAATTGAGAAAAAGTGCTTCATAACTATTCCTCATCGTCTTTTTCTAATTCATTAATTACACTTTCAGCCACTTTAATATCAGTTGGATATGGTGTATCTACTCCGCGAATCTTTTGGAATGGATCTGCACCCTTCCCGCAAATTAAAACAATATCATCTTTATTAGACATTGCAATTGCATCATGAATTGCCTTTTCACGGTCTAATTCAATTGTGACATCAACTTTTTCATGATCAATGCCAGCATCAATTTCTTGAGCAATATCCATTGGATCTTCAAAACCAGGATCATCAGTAGTCAAAAATGCCTTATTTGCATATGCAGTCAAACTTTCACTAAATCCAGGGCGACGTGATACTCCCTTATCCCCAGGAGCTCCAACAACTACAATGATCTTTGGATTATTGAATTCACGTTGCATAAAGCTCATTAAGGCTATCATTGAGGCCTTATTATGTGCATAGTCAACGATAACTGTCCCATGGTTCTTTGATGGTAAAGTTTCCATTCGACCTGGAATTGTTACGTGACGAATTCCTTTAGCACATTCTGCATAGCTTTCACCAGCAAGACCAGCACCAATAATTGCAGCAGTACCATTCATCTCGTTGAAGTCACCAATCATTTGAAGAGTGTAATCTCCAGCGATTGGTAATTTCTTAGCTTTTTCAGAAGCACAGAATAACTTAAATTCAGTTTCCTTCATGTCTGTTTCAACTGATTGGAAACGGAAATCAATTGGTTGTTTTAAGTTAGGATTTTCGAAATCATTTCTAGCAAACAAATAGATACTATCTGGATTAGTAGTCGTAGTTGCTGCTGCATAAATTTCATCAAAGTGGTCTGACATTGCGTTAATAATACACTTACGCGAGTTAACCATTAATTGTAATTTACAATGCAGATAATCTGCGAAGTTAGGGTGTTCATTTGGACCGATATGGTCTGGAGTAATGTTTAAGAAAAATCCTAGATCATAGGTTAAACCAAAGACACGATTTTTCTTATAAGCTTGACTAGAAACTTCCATTACCAAATGAGTCATACCATTATCAACAGCTGTTCTCATATCACGGAACAAGTCTAAACTTTCAGGCGTAGTCAAACTAGACTTGAACTTATCTTCAGGCTTGGGTCCGACAATATCATCTACTGATGAAAATAAAGCTGTTCGACCCCCGTTAATTTGGTCAAGCATCCCTTTCAAGAAATAAGCAGATGTAGTTTTACCTTTTGTACCAGTGAAGGCTACAACATATAAATCATCTTGCGGGAATCTGTAAAAAGCAGCCGATAAAAGAGCCATGGCTTTAGTTACGTCTCTAACAACTAAAGCATGCATTCCTTTACCTTCTGGATATGGTTGTTCTGCTACATAACAAGTAGCTCCACTATCTTTAGCCATTGATAAATAAGTAGGTCTAAAGCCTTTACCCTTACAGAAAAACAAGGTATTTGTTTTTATATCACGTGAATCATATGAAATATAATTCATTTTAGTTGGAACCGCATCTTGTACTGCACTTGACTTAAGCAAGTGGTGTTCCTTCAAAATTAAGATGCAAGTGTTTAAAGAAATGCTAGAATCGCTCATTTTTTCTCCCCAATTTTTTAATCAATTCAGCCTAAATTATAGCACACCATCATTTTGCTTTGGGGCTATTGAGTGGTAGTTGAATAATAAAACTAGTTAATTCTGATGTTGACTGACACTTAATTGTCCCGCCATGTAAGTCAACAATACTTTTCGTAATCGCTAAACCTAATCCAGTACCGCCGGTTTTTAAATTTCTTGAACTTTCTACTCGATAGAAGCGATCAAAGATTTTTTGCAAAGACTTCTTAGGTATCTGCTCCCCATTATTTTCAACTCTAAGTTCTACAAACTTATTATTCACCTTATTGGCAATTAAATTAATTTCAGTTGCGCCATGACCATATTTCAAGGCGTTTGAAATCAAATTATTTAGCATTCGCACAATCATTTTAGCATCAGCATCAATTACTAAATCTCTTGGTCGTGTTACTACATTAAAGGTAATGTTTTTCTTTTCTGCTTCTAATTCAAAACCAGCTGCTACCTGTTCAAGCATTGAATTAACATGGAGCGGTGCTAAGACTAGTTTATTATTCGTTGACGAACGAAGCGTAGTGTATTCAAATAAGTCTTCAGCTAAAGCTTTCATTTGGAGAGCTTTATCATAGGCGATTTTAATATATTTAGCTTGATCCTCATTTAGTTCACTACTCTTTAATAAACCCAAGTAGCCAATAATTGAAGTTAGCGGTGTTCTGATATCATGAGATACGTTAGTAATCAAATCATCCTTTGATTGCTCAATCTGGCGCTCTTCTTCCATTGAAGCTACGGTACTATCAACTAAAGCGTTAATTGAATCGATTACCTTTTGTAAATCTGTCTTTACTACAAAAGGAATTCGATGATCAAAGTGACCATCAGCTATATAATGTAATTCTTCAATAACATGCCGCAGTTGCATTTGACGATATCTCCTAATCAATCGCCAGTAAACAACAATGGCATCGCCCACTAACATAACACCAACAAAAAGTCGTTGCCAAGACCATAAATGCATCCCGTTAGCAAAAGTAATTGTCTTTTTGAGAAAGAATATACCATTTTCTAAACGTGGATCATTCAATACTGCCAAATTAAGCAAAATAATAATCGAAAGATTCAATAGCAAAAGCAGAATAACAGTTATAACGCCTTCGCCAAATAATTCACTTTTTTCTTTCGTGGTTAGGATTACTTTTTGTTTTTTCATCCTTACTAAGCCTCTACTTTATAGCCTACTCCCCAAACTGTTTGGATAACTTCTTCTCCATCAGTTGCTTTTTGAATCTTATCACGCAAGTGAGAAACGTGAACCATAACTGTTTTAGCTGAAACAACCGATTCTTGTTGCCATACTCTTTCAAAAATTTCATCTGCACTAAATACGCGATTAGGATGACTAGCAAGCATATATAAAATTCCAAACTCTAAAGCAGTTAATTGAATAACTTTCCCTGTTAAAGTCTTAACTTCATGTGAGTCCTTATTAATTACTAAGGGTCCTACTTCTAATACATCCGGCTTGTCGTCTTTGACTTCTTTTTGACTGCGACGGAGCAATGATCTTACTCGCGCCATTACTTCTAATGGGTTAAATGGCTTAACAACATAATCATCTGCTCCAGTAATCAATCCTTGAATTTTATCCATATCGCTAGTCTTAGCTGAAACAACTAAAATTGGAATTTCTGAATCTTTTCTAACCTCTTTAATAACTTCAATTCCCGACATTTGTGGCATCATAATATCAAGAATCATCAATGCAATCTCTGGATTAGTAGAAAGTTTAGTTAAGGCTTCTTTACCACTATAAGCGGCAATTGGTTCATAACCTTCATTTTTTAAATATATACTTAATAATTCAACGATTTCTTTGTCATCATCAACAACTAAGATCTTCATGAGGAATGTCTCCTTATTCTATATTTATCACGTAAAAAAACTATTATTAATATTTTACCTGTTTTACATCTATTTACCTAAATTAAACCACGTTTTTAAAGAATCATAAAAAATGAACCCTAGAAAAAATATCTAGAGTTCATTTTCTAACTAATCTAATTCTTTTTTACCAGTATACAACTCGTAATAATAGCCTTTTTGCTTCAAAAGTTCTTCGTGATTACCACGTTCAATAATATGACCATGATCCAGAACTAAAATGAGGTCTGAGTTAACAATGGTTGATAAACGGTGGGCGATCACAAAACTAGTTCTACCAGCAAGCAAGTTATCCATCCCTGCTTGAACCATTCGTTCAGTCCTAGTATCAATACTTGATGTTGCTTCATCTAAGATCATCACCGGTTCATCAGCAATCATGGCTCTAGCAATACTTAATAACTGCATTTGACCTTGTGACAAATCGCCACCATCTCCATCAATTACAGTCTCATATCCATCATCTAGCTCATGAATAAATTCATCAGCATGTGCTAAACGAGCAGCTTGATAAACCTCGTCATCACTCGCATTTGGTTTTCCAAATCGAATATTGTCCATGATCGTACCAGTAAAGAGGTGCGTTTCTTGTAAAACAATCGATAAAGAATGGCGTAAATCATTTTTTCTAATTTGAGAAATTGGAACGCCATCATACGTAATCTTTCCAGACTGAATCTCATAGAAACGATTAAGCATATTAGAAATAGTCGTCTTACCAGCACCAGTTTCACCGACTAAGGCAACTTTCATACCCGGTTTAGCATCAATATTAATATCGTGCAAAATTTGCTTTTCAGGAACATATGAAAAGTTCACATGATCAAAAACAATATGTCCTTTAATTGGAACTTTTTTAATATCACCATTCTTCTCAGGAACATCCCAATACCAACTATTTTTAACGTCGGGATTGGCCGACATAATAACGTCGCCATTATCAACTTCCGAAGGTTCATCTTCTAACTCAAAAATTCTCTGCGCACCAGCTAAAGCCAAAACTATTGAATTCAATTGCTGTGAAATCTGAGCAATCGGCATACTAAATTGCCGCGATAATTGTAAGAAAGAAGCAATTGCACCTAAAGTCAATGGTGCCCAGCCGTTAATTGCTGCAGCTCCTCCGATAAAGGCAATTAATACGTACAATAAATTTCCCATATTACCCATAATTGGGAACAAAACGGTCGCATAAGTATTAGCCTTCCCAGATGCTCCACGCAGTTCTTCATTAAATTTATCAAAGCCCTCTTCAGCTTCAGGTTCATGTGAAAAGACCTTAATGACTTTTAAACCATTAAGCATTTCTTCGTCATAACCGTTAATTTGACCTAATTTATTTTGTTGAACCTTGAAGTAGTAGCTAGACTTCACAGTTAAAAATCTAACAATTCCAAATGATAGACCAAAAATAATAAAAGAGAATAAAGTCAATTGCCAGCTTAAACTGAACATTGCCACAATAACAAAAATCAAACTTAGAGCTGAATTCAAAAATTGTGGTAGCGATTGTGAGATCATCTGCATTAAGGTGTCGATATCATTAGTATAGCGACTCATGATATCACCATAATTATTTTGATCAAAGTAAGCAATCGGCAGAGATTCCATGTGGGTAAATGTCTCATTACGAACCCGGAATTGAACTTTTTGAGCTAACACTCCCATTAGCATGCTAAAAAGATAGTTAGAAATAAAGCCAATTGCATAAATTCCAAACATTACTAAAATTGCATTCAGTAATGGACCATAGTTAGGAACCTTTTCATGCAGTAAGGGAGTAACATATGTATCAATTAATCGCTCAATGAATAAGGATCCAATTACCGCTGATCCAGCTGCCAAAATGATAGTAATTACTGAAACGATTAACATCCAAGGACTAGTAGTTAAGACTACTTTTAGCAGACGACCTAAAACTTTAAGACGATTTCCTTTAGTTTGTTGTTTTGCTTGATCCATAAAGTTCTCTCACCTACTTTCCTGCATTATTTTCTTCTTGGAACTTAGCGATTGAGTGATAAAGCTCATTAGTCTTCATTAGCTCCTCATGAGTTCCAATTGCTTGAATGGTACCATGATTCATAACAATAATCCGATCAGCGTCTTTAATTGAAACAACTCTTTGCGAAATAATAATCTTAGTCGTTGTTGGCATATCTTTAGCCAAAGATTCACGAATTTCACGTTCAGTTGTTGTATCAACTGCGGAAGTTGAATCATCTAGAATTAGAATTTCCGGATTCTTTAACAATGCACGTGCAATCGTAATTCTTTGTTTTTGACCACCAGAAACATTATTTCCGCCTTGTTCAATCATAGTATTATAACCATCTGGCATTTCACGAATAAAGCCATCAGCATGTGTAATTTTAGCAGCAGCTACGACTTCTTCGTGCGTTGCATTTTCATTTCCCCATTTTAAGTTTTCTTCAACAGTTCCACTGAACAAAACATTCTTTTGTAAAACCATTGCAACTTTATCACGAAGAGCCTTTAGTTCATATGACTTAACATTATGTCCAGCTACTCTAACTGCACCAGATGTTACATCATAAAGACGCGGAATCATGGAAACTAAAGTCGATTTTGATGAACCAGTTTCACCAATAATACCAATTGTTTCACCTGGCGTAATATGTAAATTAATATCTTCTAAAGCATAATGCTTTTCATCTGGCGAGTATTTAAAGTTAACATGATCAAAAACAATATCACCGTTTGTCACATCTTTAAGTGGTTTACGTGGGTTTTCAATCGCTGATTTTTCAGTTAAAACAGCTGCAATACGTTTACCACTAGCTTCTGAAATAACCAATTGCGTAGTAATCATAGCTAGGATGTTTAAACTAAATAAAACAGAGTTTGAATATGAAAACATTGAAACTAATTGTCCAGTTTGCAAGCTTCCACCAACAATTTCTTTAGCACCAAACCAGCAGATTGCCAAAGTCGAAATATTAAGAACTGCCATTACAACTAACGCATTAAGTGACATGATTTTCTGCGCAGTTGAGAAAAGCTTATAGATAAAACCTGAAGATTTCTCAAATTTCTCAATTTGAGCTTCTTCTTGAACATAAGTCTTTACCTCACGAATTCCACGAATATTTTCACGAACATCTTGATTCATTACATCGTATCCTTTAAAAATACGTGGAAAGTAAGGATATGCACTTTTAATAATTAATGCCAAAATTAAAACAAAGATTGGAGCAATTACCACAAAGATTAAAGATAGTCTTGGACTAATTATGACTGACATAATAATTGAAAAAATTAGCATCAGCGGTGCACGAACGGCAATTCTGATTAACATTTGATAAGCGTTTTGTACATTAGTTACGTCTGTAGTAAGTCGCGTTACCAAACTAGCGCTAGAAAATTTATCAATATTGCTGAAAGAAAAATCTTGAATATGATAAAACATATCTTTTCTTAAATTAGCTGCAAAGCCGGCTGCTGCATGTGCAGAAACGTAACTGGCAGCTGCACCTAAAGACAAGGAAATTAAAGTTAATACGAAAAGGATTAGGCCCCATTTATTGATGTATCCCATATTTCCTTTCATAATTCCCTTATCAATTAAAATACCAACCAAGTACGGGATCAGCATTTCAATTAAAGCTTCACCTGCAACTAGGACTGGGGAAGTCAATGACAATTTTTTATATTGCCGAATTGACTTACGTAACACATTAACCATATAAAACCCCCGTTCTTTTAACTTAAAAAAGATAAAAATAAATAGACGCCTCGCGCCGTCTATTCATTCCTCTAACAAACACATTATTTGCTATCTTTATTTATACTGTAGACTACTTTAATTAAATAGTCACGCTTTAACTTCTGCGATTTCTTCTACGTGCTGCAATCTCATTTTCACGTTTAATTTGTAGTGGATCGACAACATGGTACTTTTGACGGAACCATCTGCGGACAAAGAAAGCAATAACTGCTAGCACAATGTAAACCCATGGATTAAGAACTGGGTTAATCACACGTAAGAATGGCATTGAAGTAATTGTAATCCACACCATAACTATTCCGACTAGGAAGATTCCTATTAAGACTACCTTCCACGTCGATGGTCGTTTGCTCTTTTCTCTGGTTACTAAATCGTTATAATATGCCATCAAAATACCAAACAAGATGGTAACAGAAGCAACAGTTAAAATTCCCATCTGTTGTACACCATTTTGTTGTTTAGAGTTCATATTAAACAATTGTACTACGCCAAAGAACCCTGCAAAGATCACAAAGTAAAGTAAGCCATTATCTACTGCATGCATCCAGAACTTATTCTTGGGTGCTTCTTTCTTTGGATTAGCAATTTCAATTGCTTTTTCTCTTGGAGCTTTTTGGTACAAGCTGGATGCTGGAATACCTTTACGTTGTGCAACAATAATTTCTGGCAAGATTTGATCAATTGCAGGTTCTACTTGATCCATAGTGTAGTTTTGATCTTCTGCCAGAAATTTTTCCAAACGAAAGACGTAATCTTGATTTTTATTACTTAACTTCTTTCGTAATTCTTTTGGCGGCATCTTCTTAATCTCTTCTTCACGAGAATTTTGTTCATGTGCCTTTTTTAATTTCTCTTGTTTTACGTTACCTACTGTTGAGTTTTTAGCTGCTTCAGTATTTTCACTCTTGTTTTGATCTTTTGGATCCATTCAAAAAACTCCTAAACATTAAATCTAAATTCAATAATATCACCGTCTTGAACTACGTAATCTTTTCCTTCAAGACGAAGCTTTCCTGCTTCCTTAACTTTTTGCATGGTTTCAAGTTTGTCTAAGTCATCAAATGAAACAACTTCTGCTCGAATAAATCCACGTTCAAAGTCTGAGTGAATAACACCAGCAACTTGTGGTGCTTTCATCCCTTCATGGAAAGTCCAAGCACGAGTTTCAGGACCACCAGCAGTAAAGAAAGTACGAAGTCCTAAAATATGATAAGCAGCCTTGATTAAACGATCAAGACCAGATTCTTCAACGCCTTCCATTTCAAGAAATTCTTTTCTTTCATCTTCATCCATTGAAGCAATTTCTTCTTCAGTAGCAGCACTAATTCCTAAAGCTTCTGCGTTTTCACTTTCAGCGTGCTTTTTAACGATTTGGTAGTACTTGTCACTTTCTGGATCAGCCATTGAACTTTCTGCAATATTAGCAACATAAATAACTGGTTTAGAAGTAAGTAAAAATAGCCCCTTTACAATCTTTTGCTCATCTTCATTAAAATCAATTGAACGGGCAGCCTTTCCTTCTTCAAGAACAGGTTTTAACTTGTTCAAAACAGCCATTTCAGCCTTAGCTTCTTTATCACCTTGTTGTGCAACTTTTTGAACTTTTCCAATTCGACGGTTAACTGCATCTAAGTCCGCAATTGCCAATTCAAGATTAATGGTGTTGATATCTTCTTCAGGATCAACTTTACCAGTAACTGAAGTGATATTGTCATCATCAAAAGCTCTTACTACATGAACAATTGCATCCGTTTGGCGAATGTTTTCAAGGAATTTATTTCCAAGTCCTTCACCTTTAGATGCGCCCTTTACTAAACCAGCAATATCAGTAAATTCAAAAGTGGTATGAACAATCTTTTTAGCTGGAATTAATTCTTGAATGCGAGCTAGACGACTATCTGGAACTTCAACCATCCCCACATTTGGTTCAATAGTAGCAAATGGATAGTTTGCCATTTCAGCACCAGCCTTAGTAATCGCGTTAAACAAAGTAGATTTACCAACATTTGGCAATCCAACAATACCTGCAGTTAATGACATTATATTTCTCCTCTTAATTGGTTTTATTCAAAGTGTGGTACAGCAATGTTTTCCTTTGGAACATAATATTCTTCTTTTAAGTTAACTGGATCATTTGCTGCATGCAGCACTTTTTTAAATTTTTTATTGAATTCTGCTCGAGGCATCATAATCAAATGACCGCACCCTAAGCACTTAATGCGAATGTCTGCACCCATTCGCAAGATTTCCCACTTATTTTCACCACATGCATGTGGTTTCTTCATCTGCACAACATCGCCCAAATGATACATGAAAAATCACTCCTATTAATTATTTATCTAAATTAATCCCTAGTAAATCTAAAATTCGATTTAATTCATCAGTCGAAGCAAAATCAATCGCTAAATGACCATTTCCCTTTTTGCTTTCTGTAATGTTTACGCTAGTTCCAAATTTATCAGTTAATTGAGATTCGCTAGCTCTGATAAAAGCAGACTTTTTAATAGCCTTCTTCTTAGGCTTCTTTTCTTTTTCATTTAACTTAGCCACTAATGACTCTAATTGACGAACAGTAATTCCGTTCTTAACCACTTTTTTAGCTAAGTCATCGATTCCATCCTTATCTTTTAAGCCAAGCAGTGTTCTTGCTTGCCCCATTGATAATTCTCCTCTTTGAAGAAGACGTTTAGTCTTTTGCGGCAAGGTAAGTAAACGAAGATAGTTTGCAATATACGGACGAGATTTTCCTAATCTTTTAGAAACTTCAGCCTGCGTCAAGCCCAAATTCTTTTGCAACATTTCATAAGCTTGCGCTTCTTCTAGTGGTGTTAAATCCTCACGCTGCAAATTTTCTAGAACTGCAACTTCCATCATCTGTGCTTCATCAAACTTACGAATGATAGCTGGAATTGTTTCTTTTTTGGCTAACTTAGAAGCACGAAAACGACGTTCTCCGGCAATGATTTCATAACCATTAACTGATTTACGGATTATGATTGGCTGAAAAACACCATTTTCTTTAATTGATTCAGACAGCTCTTTTAGACTCTTGTTATCAAAGGTCTTTCTTGGTTGGTAGGGATTAGGCCTAATTTCATCTAAAGGAATTTCTGTAATTTCTTCAGTTTCTTGCACTTGTGGGCTTTCATCAAATAAGGCTTCTAACCCACGTCCTAACCCACGCTTTTTTGGTTCTTTAGAGCTTCTTACCATGAGCTTTCAACACCTCTTTTGCTAAGGAATCATACACTTGTGAACCCCGAGATTTTGGAGCATATTCTGTAATTGGCTTACCATAACTTGGCGCTTCAGCCAATTTGGTAATTCTCGGAATAATTGTCTTATACACTTTTTTATTAAAGTAAGATTGAACTTCCTTAACAACTTCAGCGCCCAAATTCGTTCTTGCATCTAACATAGTTAGTAGAACGCCTTCTACGCCCAAGTTTTTATTAAAGTGCTTTTGAACTAAACGAATCGTATTTAATAATTGGCTTAGCCCTTCCATTGCATAGTATTCGCTTTGTACTGGAATTAAGATAGAATCTGAAGCAGTGAAGGCATTAATTGAAAGTTGCCCCAAAGATGGTGGACAGTCAATCAAGATAAAGTCATACTCATGACTAACCTCATCAATTCCTTGTTTCAATCTAGTTTCACGTGCCATCATTGATGTTAATTCCATCTCAGCACCAGCTAATTGAATTGTAGCAGGAACTGCATCTAGATTTTTAGTTTCAGTATGATGAATTGTCTCAGACAGGGGAATTTCATCAATTAAAACATTATAGATATCCTTATCTACAGTTGATTTTTCAATACCTAAACCAGACGTTGCATTTCCTTGAGGATCAATATCAACAATTAAAACCTTATAACCATGATTTGCAATGCTGGCACCTAAATTAATTGTCGTCGTTGTTTTACCGACGCCACCTTTTTGATTAGCAACCGAAATAATTTGAACCATATTTACCCCTTTGCTTACTTTTTAAGCAATTCAATAGTAATCTTGTAGGAATCTCCCTTTTTATCTTCTTTATACTTCACAGTCATTCCCGAATCTTTTGCCATTTTAATTGCTTTTTTAATGGTATTAATTTGTACTTTAAAGTCATTAGCTGTTCGAACTTGAACTTTTTTCTTAGGTTTCTTCTCTTTTTCAGGCTTATTCTCTTCAAGCTCTTCTTCTTTGGCCTGCTTCTGTGCTTCAAGGTAGCCGTCAAGATCTTTTACCATCTCTTCAGTTTCTTTTACAGTTAGACCATTTTTAATAATTTCACTAACAGCCGTATCTTGGTCTTCTTCATTTAAAGCTAAAAGTGCACGACCATGACGTTGCGAAATCTTCTTATCAATTAAAAAACCTTGTACCTTAGGAGTTAATTTTAGCAATCTAATCTTATTAGCAATATATGATTGGGTCTTTCCCATTTGCTCTGCTAATTCAGTCTGAGTTAAGTTATTAACTTTCATCAATTGCACATAAGCTTGCGCTTCATCAATTGGATTAAGGTTCTCACGCTGCAAGTTTTCAACTAATGCCAAAGAAGCGGCTTTCTCATCGTCCATATTCTCAACAATAGCTGGAACTTTAGCCCACTTCAGTGATTGAGCTGCACGAAAGCGTCGCTCACCTGCAATAATTTCGTATTCACCTTCAGGGCCATCAGCTGGCTTACGTAAAATAATAGGTTGAAGTAGTCCTTGTTCTTTCAAAGTAGCCGCTAATTCTTCAATTGATTCATCGCTAAAAGTATGGCGTGGCTGATAGCGGTTAGGCATAATTTTATCTAGTTCAATTTCTTGAACTTGCTTACTTTCAGGAATCTTTTTTTGACGATTGCCAAATAATGAAAATGCCATAATCTAAATCCTCCAATTAAATTTAAAGTGGTTTTCTATTCGGTGTGCCAGCCTGACGTGGATACTTCTTTGGCGTAGCTTTTACTTTTTTAACAACAATCAAGGTGCGTTCATCATCCGTATCAGGAAGCGTCAATTCTTTCACTTCTTTAACGCTTCCACCTAATACTTCAATTGCATTTTTAGCTTCTGCTAACTCATCCTGTGCTTTAGGTCCTTTAAGGGCAACTAAATATCCATCAACCTTAGCTAAAGGTAGACAATACTCGCTCAAAACACTCATTCTTGCCACTGCACGTCCAGTAACCAAATCAAATTTTTCTCGTAAATTTTTATTTTGTCCAGCATCCTCTGCACGACTATGAACTAGAGTAACTTTATCTAAACTTAAATCACTTACAAGTTCATCTAAAAACTTTAATCGTTTACCTAAAGAATCAACGATGGTAATGCTTAAGTCTGGGCACAAAATTTTAATTGGTAAAGATGGAAATCCTGCTCCAGCACCTACATCACATAAACTCTTCTCACCTTTAAATAAGTCTGAAAATTCTAAAAGAGGTGTAATGCTATCAAAGAAATGTTTTAAGTAAACTTCGTTTTTATCAGTAATTCTAGTAAGATTGACCTTTTTATTAAATTCAATTAATTTGTTATAGTATGTCGCAAACTGTTCTTTTTGCTTACTACTAAGCTTAAAGCCGTAATTTGCGAGTTCTTCTGCAAAAATTTCTGGATTCATTTTTCACCCGTGAAACCTAGTTTCACACTCCTAATTTACCGCAATTAAAGTCGGTTAACAATACTATCATCATCATAAACTAACGTATTTAATTATGTAGTATTTTTTAAGAATCGTCAAAAAACAACTAAGTCTGAAAAAATATGTATTTAAATCAATATCTATAGGCTATAATGATTAGCAAAAGGGGTTAAATTCATGATTGTTACGCTTATTGTGATTCTTTATCTTGGCTACCAAACCTACAAAGGATACCAGCTGGGATTTGCTCAACGTGTTATTAATATGATTTTTGGGGCAATTGTCTTTGCTGCTGCAATTTTAGGTCAAAATAGCCTAGGAAATTGGTTCTACCAACAATTCTCAGGTAATCTAGTTCCAACAACTGGTAATGTTAGTCTGGAATTAATCGGTTACCGTTTCTTAGCTTTCTTCGTAATTTGGATTATCGGAAAGATGATTCTAAAAATATTCAAAGGCTGGCTCCCTAAACGAGATCGTACTAATAAAGGGCTAAGTAATCTGTTAGACAATGTCCTCGGGGCAATTGTTTCATTTATTGCAGCTTACTTCTTAGTTTACGTTGCCTTATCTATGTGCCAAGCTTTTCAAAATCCTTGGTTCATCCAGCAAACAGTCGATTCACCAATTTTACGAGTGATTATTTACAACACTCCAGGTTTATCTAACGGAGTCTTTAAGACAATCTTTGGTATTAGTCGAACTGTAGGTTAATATTTCACAAAAAAAGATTCGGAAATTTCCGAATCTTTTTTTATACGCCGATTCTTTCAATTGAATCATCATCGTACACAAATATTGCACCATAGCGACCGGCTTTATCATTTTTCCATCCAGGAATAGATCCACCAGCAAAAAATAGTCGTTTACATTCAATCTCTGCTTGAACCGAATCCCTAGTAAATAATGTAACCCCTGCCACATGAGTCTGAACTGGATATCCAGTCTTAGGGTCAATAATGTGGTGGTATTTTTTTCCATTAATTTCTAAAAAGCGTTCATATGTCCCACTAGTTACAGCTGAGCATTCGTGAACTGTCGCAGTTGTAAGGTTATCTCCACGCTTCTTTTTCGGATCTTGAACACCTAAAATCCATTCGCCACTTGCCCTTTTTGGAGAACTATTTACGAATAAAACATTGCCGCCTAAATTGATAATCCCAGCTCGTACATCGTATGCACGCCAAAGGTCTCTAATTCTATCTGCAATATAGCCTTTAGCAATACCTCCTAAATCAAGTTCCATCCCTTTTTTAGTTAGGAAGACAGTCTGATTAGCATCATCTAAAACAACATCATCAGGATTAGTTAAGCCCATCTTTGCTTTAATCTGTGCATCAGTAGGAACATGTGCTCCTTTAAAGCCAATATGCCAGAGTTTTACAACTGGTCCAATAAGCGCATTAAAGCCAAAATTTTGCTTACTTTCATAAACTGCTAATTTAATTAAGTTATATGTACTTGCCGAAACTTGAACAGGATGAAGACCTGCGGCATGATTAATATCCATCACTTCAGAATGATCACGATTTACAGTTAAGCGATCCTCATATCCCGCAATTAAATCAAAGCTCTGATCTAGGATTTTTTCGTTTTGATCGCCATAGATCTGTAAAGTAATAACAGTACCTAAACCACGACCAACTTTTGAAATTGGGGTTGAAGCATAGTTCTCTATCATTTTGATGCCTTCTTTGGCTCTAAATATAATTCTCTTAGGCTTTGAATCAATTCATCATCAATCTTCAAAACATTCTTAATATAGTTATCAAGACCATCATATTTTTCATCAATTAATAAAAGAGCTGTATCTAAGTATTCATTTGCAACACTTGCTAAACTTCTAACGTTGGCACGTAAAACCACACCGCCGCCTTCATCGATTATCTTTTGATTCATCATAGCCTGATATCTTCCGAGCATTAAGTTTGAAAATAGATAATCTTGTCTGATAGTTTCCATATCAACGCCTAAAAGATACAAAATTAAAACTGTAGCTAGACCAGTACGATCTTTTCCTTCAGAACAATGAAAAATAATTGCACCATCTTTAGTGTTAGCAAAAATATTCAGCAAACTTCTAAATGCCTTTTGTGAGTATTCTTGGCTAACGGAAGAATAATATTGATGACACATCGTTTTAAAACCAGCATATTGATCTTTAGTATAGGTCTTCTTTAATTGCGCTATCTTTTGATCCGTTTCTGCACTTTGATTGCCATGAATTGGATTATCAATATGTTCTATTCCCGCTGGTATAACATCAGGAGTAATTTTGATTTCTTTAGGTGAACGTAAATCAATAATTTTAGTTAAGCCATAATTAAGTAAAAAAGTTTCATCTTCCTTGGTCATTTGACATAATTTACCAGTTCTAAGAAGACGGTGCATTTTAATTTTACGGCCATCAAAACCTACATAGCCTCCCAAATCACGTGCATTAGGCACATGCTCTAGTGGTAAAACGTTGGGCCTAATCATTTTGTAATCCCTACTTTTCTAATTTTTTAAAAACAACTTTTTGTCCTGGCTCAATATGTGAAAGCAAACTACACTCATTAGCACAAACCTTACCAACTATTCTTACTTCTTTATCAGCTGGTAAGTTACGCTTAGCAATATGGACTTCATCCCTGTTTAAGCCATTACTATTAATACTAATAGTTCCAGCTGGACGGTCTAAAGGCAACTCTTGAGCTTCAAGTTGGGGCAATTTTCCTTCACAATGTAGTCTAACGATATCTTGAGCGAGATACAAATAATTATGCCACTGATTTTCTTCAAGAAGTGAACTTTCTTCATCTATTACATGAAGTGTAATTGCATGTTCTTTAGTATAACGCGCGAAAGACTTGATCGTTTCGCTAGTTAGACGATCACCTACAATAACATTGCTGCAAGCTAAGTCTTTCAAGTTAAGAGCAGCAGCTAAGGGGTAAACACCTCGTTGAGATTCAAGCGTAGTCTCTCCAGCAAAAAATGGACCTCTCTTAACGCCATCTCCTGAAATAAAAGCTGCAGTTTCTAAATTACATTTACGTAGCCATTGATTTTTCTTCTTAAACCAATTTTCATCCATTCCAGTTTCTGATTGAGAATAAAAATCAAATAAAGCCCTAATATGATCAAAGTTAGCTGCTTCTTCTTTTAAATGGGTAATATCTTCCGGCTGCAAATAAATTGCATTTAAAGATACCCACATAGATTTAGATAATTTAGATACAAACCGCATCAATACTTGATCATTAATTCTTAAGCCTGTAACATTGAGTGTCTTTAATTTTTCTACATCAGCTAAATCATAGCCTAAATAATGTAAATCATCTTGCGACACATCAGCCATGACCTTTAATTCTAGATCCTTGCACCAACTAGTTAACTGATTTAATCGCTTTAAAATTGTCTCTGCTTTGTCATTTAATCCGGTCAACGAAGTAAATACCTCGTTAAAACCAGCGTTTCTCATTCCCAGCAAATAATTATGGTCATCCGCTGTTAAATCTTTATCCAAGTAAACTGAAAAACCGAGCATCTCAATCTCTCTTTTCTAAGCTTTGTGAAAATGCTTTCTTTCATTAAAATGATAAACTTTAATGACAAAAAAAGCTAGATAGAAAATATCTATCTAGTTCTTTTTCACAATGCAAAAATAAGACTTTACTTATTTTTTAGCTTGTTCAACAAATTTGACAAAATTGTTGAATGCCAAGTCAATCGCATGGATTGTTTCTTGGTCTAATAAATCCCCAGTATTTTTATCAAATTTATCTGAAGCATGCCCAATTAAAACTTCATTTCCTGGCAAAACATTAGCACTTTGATCAGGTGAAAGTAAAATTTCACGCATTTCTTCTTGTGCCCTTGAAGCCCCTTGAATACCATAAGATGCACCCAAAACCATAACTGGCTTCATTTTCATCACATCTGCATTTCCTTGAGCGTGGCTACCAGTCCATTCCATTGCGCTCTTCAATGAAGACGGGATTCCGTGGTCATATTCTGGTGTAGCAAAAATCACACCATCGGCTTCACGAATTTTATTTTTAAATTCTTCAACCTTGCTATCTGGTTGTGCTTCTTTCTTGAAACGAGGTAGGTCAGCAATTTCATATACTTCAATTTCAGCTTGATCTTGATAACGTTTAGCCATAAATTGTTCCAAAAATCTGTTATATGAAAAATCTGCATTCGTACCAACAATTGCTAATAATTTCATGTTCTACCTCCCTACTTGCAGTTACCTACTTCAGAATAGAAAACGTCGAATTCATCAAAGAAATGGTCTAAAAACTTAACAGTTCCATCTGGTAAATCACCATTTTCATCAAATTGTTCTGGAGCAGTTCCCATCATAAATTCATCTCCATTAAACACTTTAGCGCTAAAACCTGGAGAAGAAAGTACCATCTTTAAATGACTTTGTCCACGAGCAGAACCTTGTGGCAAAACTGAGGTCCCTACAATAACCACTGGTTTATCCTTAAACGGATGCTCAGCTGATGAAAGCCATTCTAAAGCACTCTTTAAAGATGAAGGAACTGAGTGTTGTTGCTCTGGCGTAGAGATTAAGACTGCATCAGCTTCAGTTACTTTCTTAGCAAAACTAGCCACTTCAGCAGGTTCTTCGACTCCCTCTTTAAACATTGGAAGATCTCTAACTTCTCCTAATTCAATGTCATATCTACCAGTAAAATGCTTTTTAATAAATTTTAGCAAATCACGATTATAAGAATGATCTGCATTGCTACCCACAATTGCAAAGAGCTTCATTTCTACGTCACCTTTCTCTTAACTATCTTTCCCTTAAATTATACGTTTTAACTTTATAATTTTGAAAGCTATATTTTAATTTTAACAAAAAAACACCACTTTCACTTGAAAGCGGTGTTTAATTAATTCATAAAATTAGCCTAGACGTTCTTCAAGAGAAGCATCGGTGTCTGCAGCAAATAATGGATTTTCTTCCACATTAGTAAGACGGTCATTTAGCATCGCATCATGGATTTGCGCCTTCAAAACGCTAACCATTTGCGCTTGCGTAAAGTTTGCCATCTTGTTAATGAGTAAAGTTGCTAATCCAGTAGCAGCAATCCAGTTGGCAATGACAATATGCTTGAGTCTTTCATCAGAATATTGTTCTGCATCAAATTGTTGCTTGAATTTTTCGATTCCAAGTCCCATCAAAGTATCAACAATCATTTGATTGCCAAACTTACCATCTACAAACATTGCTCTAAATAAATCAACATGTTCTTTTGCAAAGTACAAGTATGAAAGATCTAAATCAATCAATGGTTCACCTGTAAAGTTCTGTTGAAGAGTGTTAGACTTCAATTCATCAGAAATTCTTGCTAGAACTTGATTACGTAAATCCTGCATATTTTCAAATTCAAGATAAATTGGTTGGGTTGAGCAGTTAACTGCCTTTGCAATATTTCTTGCAGTTAAACTTTCAATTCCACCACGAACTGCTAATTTATAAGCAGCATCGAGAATTCTTTGCTTGTCTATTTCTTTTTTTCTAGCCACTTTAATTACCTCACTTAATTATATTATCAACATCAACACATAGAGATCATCTAAAAATAACAGAAATTGTCTAACATCTGTTATTTTCTCCGTGACTATATTATAACAAAAAAATGAAAATGTGGAGAATTTTATCTCAATTTCTATAATCTTTTAAATAAACTCGAATCATCATCCCCAGTAAATTGATCATAATGGGAATTGACCATTTCAATAACTTGTTGTTTATCTAGGCCTTCATTTGCAGCAAATGCAAAAAATGCGGCTGAAAGAATATATCCTTTTTCACGATTATCAACTAAATTGTCAGAAAATTCCATATTAATGGTATTATCTTTGTAATCAGTTGTAAGAATAATTTTTTTATCTTCTGGTAATTCTGCCATTTTAATGCCCTCACTTATTTTTAAGTTTTATACGTTATACAATATAGATTATATTATATCAATAGAAAGTGTGAAACCTATGACATCTCCTGTTGGACGTTCTTCTTGTACATCGATTTTAATTGGCAAAAAAGCCACTGTTGATGGCAGTGTAATTATTGGCCGTAATGAAGATGCAAAAACCGCCTGGCCAAAGCATCTTGCGTTTAACCAACATCAAATAAAGAAAAATAACATTTTTAAATCAAAAGATAATAAATTTCAAATAACACTACCTAATGAATGTTTTTCTTATTCTTCTACTCCTGAATGGACAGATAAATATGGTGTATTCGAAGAAGATGGTATCAATGAATATCACGTTGCAATGAGTGCTACAGAAAGTGCTTATGCTAATGACCGTGTCATGGCTGTTGATCCCTTCGATGAAGAAAAAGGCATCCTAGAGGAAGCAATGATAACGGTTGTTCTACCTTTCATTAGGTCTGCTCGAGAAGGAGTAGAACGCTTAGGTAAAATCATCCAAAAACATGGAGCTGCCGAAGCAGACGGGATTTTATTCGCAGATAAAAATGAAGCTTGGTACATGGAGATTGGCTCTGGGCATCACTATGTTGCCCAACGTATCCCAGATGATTCTTACGCAGTTGTTGCTAATCAATTAGCAATTCAAGTAATTGATTTTAATGATAAAAAGAATTTTATTGCTTCTCCTGGAATCCAAGATTTTGTTTATCAAAACAATCTTTGGCCCAAAAACAAACCATTTAATTTTAGACTTATTTTTGGTACACATGATGATTCTGATTTAACTTACAATACGCCACGTGTTTGGAGTGGGCAAAAACTCTTGACTCCATCAGTAAGCCAGGATCCAGAAAGTTTTGATCTACCATTTATTAGAAAACCTGATCATCCTATATCAATTCAAGAAGCGCAACGTGTTTTGAGTGATCACTTCAACGGTACAAAATATGATTTAACTAATTCTAAAAATGAAGGACAACCAGCTTACCGCCCAATTGCTGTTGCTACCACTCAAGAATCTCATTTGTTGCAACTCAGAGATGAAGATATGGTTCATTGGCTTGCAATAGGAATTGCTGCTCAAAGTGTTTACATTCCCTTCTATCCTCAAGGCACTAAAGTACCTACGATGTTTAAATACGGAAAAGAAGAATTTACTACTAATTCCGCCTATTGGGTCTTTAAAATGGCCAGTGTATTAGTTGATCGGAATTGGGGTAAATATGCAACTGATTTAGTTAATACCCAAAAAGCAACTAATCTAACTTTGAATAAATTACGAGTTGAATACGACAAAAAATTAGCTCAAGAAAAAGATAATGCTAAAAAAATTGATCTAGTCAATGAAGCAAACAAAAAACTAGCTGATGTTGCTATTAAGAACTATCAAAAATTAATTGCAAAACTTATCACTGCTCAAACGGCAGATTCTCCATTGAGATTTAGGATTGATCCTAATTTGTAATACGTTCATAAAAAATACGCAGACACTTTATTGGTGTCTGCGTTTTTTTTTATTTATCTAAATAATCTTTAGGAATTTTATCTCCAAAAGATAGCAACTTTTGATACCAAAAGTAGGAGTCCTTTAAGTAACGTCGATAGCTTCCATTTCCTAAATCATCCAAATCAACATAAATCAAGCCATATCGCTTGGACATTTGGGTAGTTGATGCTGAAATCATATCCGTCATTCCCCACATACAATATCCCATCAACTCTATCCCATCATTTTCTAAAGAAATTAGCATTTGCCTAATATGCTTACGCAAATAATCAATTCGATAATCATCATGAACTTTTCCACTTTCAGTCAAACTATCTTTTGCGCCTAATCCATTTTCTACAATAAATAAAGGTTTTTGATAGCGGTCATATAAATTAATTAATATGATTCTTAATCCCACTGGATCAATCTGCCAACCCCAATCACTAGTCGGTAAATATTTATTATAAACTCCCTCAGTTCTATTTGCTTTCGTAATTTTTAAGCCAGTAGTATCAAAAGCAGTACAAATAGAAGAGTAATAGGAAAATGCCACAAAGTCTGCCGTATTATCTCTAATTACTTTTAGTTCTTTTTCCGTTATCTTCACATTAAGTTTTTTGAGTTTTGATAATAAATTTAACGGATAGTTACCACGAATTTGAATATCGCTAAAATTATAACTTTCTCGCATTACTTGTACACTTTTTAGGCTATTTCGAGGATCGCTATTGTAAGGATAAACCATCGTGCTAGTAATCATCGAGCCAACCACTAGATCAGTATAGTTCTCATGAATATATTTTGTAATTAACGCAGCTGCAACGAATTGATTATGCATTGCTTGGTATATAACTTTTTCAAAATTTTTATTTGGAAATCTATCTTTAACTAACCCCGCTGAAGAAAACGGATGACGTAAAATACTATCAATTTCGTTAATAGGAATCCAATATTTCACTTTTTTATGAAAATGATCTACAACAATTTTCGCAAATCTCATAAAATAATCTCTGACTTTTGGATCATACCAAGCATCATAATTTAAAACTAAATTTAATGGCATTTCATAATGTGACAGCGTAATAATTGGCTCAATATTATATTTATGTAGCTCATCAAATAAATTGTCATAAAATTTTAGACCTTTTTCATTAGGTTCAGGATCATCACCATTTGAAAAAATTCTACTCCATGCAATTGAAGTTCTAAAGGTATTAATTCCAGTAGCAGCAAGTTTTTTTATATCTTCAGGGTATGTATGATAAAAATCGACCCCGTGTCTCTTTCCCCAGCCATCGCTTTTCTTGTCTTTAATAGCTTTTTGAATCTCAGAGCTGGTTATATCATTTGCAACTTTATAACCTGCCTTAGCTTTTTTAGGATCATAACGTTCACAATCAGCAATTGAAAGTCCTTTGCCATCTTCATTCCAAGCACCCTCTACTTGATTAGCTGCTGTCGCAACGCCCCACCTAAAGTCTTGAGGAACATGATAATATTTCATACTATTTTCTCCTAAGCTAATACAATGACATTGCTACTCGTTGTAACATCTTTTTTCTCATCCTTTTTATTTACAACTGGCAATACTTCTAAGAAATCTTTACTATTCAACACAATCATCATAACTGTTGGATCATAGCCGGCTTTTTTAATTTTATCAATATCAAAATCAACTAATTCTTGTCCAGCTTTTACATGGTCCCCCTTTTTTACTAATTGTTTAAATCCATCACCATTCATTTGAACAGTATCAATACCAATATGAATTAAAACATCTGCATCATTGTCTAAATGTAATCCAATTGCATGCCCAGTATCAAAAGTAGCTGTAACTACCCCATCATCAGGTGCGTATATTTTACCTTCACTAGGAACAATTGCAATTCCTTTACCCATTACTCCACTAGCAAAAGTTTCGTCATTAACCTCACTAAGTGGTTCAACAGTTCCCTTTACAGGGCTCTTTAAATCATGCTTTTCATGAGTTTGTTCAAATTTTTCTTTTTGCTTATTTTTTTCTGACTTTTCGTCTACAGGATCATCAAATCCGATTACCCAAGTAGCTATAAATGTAGCTACACTAGCAACAATAATTACAATAATAGCTTGAATGACAAAATTTTCAGTTTTAGAAACCCACATTGGCAAACTTAAAAATGCAGGAGTTACGTAAATAAAGGCTTTAATCTTCATAAAACTTGCAACAACACCAGCAATTGCACCACCAATCATTGCACCATACATAGGTTTCTTTAATGGTAAATTAACACCAAACAATGCTGGTTCTGTAATTCCGCCTAAATAAGCAGTAGCACTTGATGACAATGCTAAACTCTTTAATTCTTTGTTCTTACTCTTCATACCGACAGCCAATGAAGCAGCTGCTTGAGACATATTTGAACATAATGCGACTACACGAATAATTGGATCGAATCCTTGAGTAGCTACTAATTGAATACTAATTGGACTTAAAGCTTTGTGAATACCGATTGAAACAAGCCATGGATATGCAGCTGCTAAGATCGGAATAGCCACAATACCTGCATTGTGGAATAGCCACATAGAAATAAATCCAATTCCTTCTGAAATCATGTTAGAAATTGGCCCAATTACTAGGAAGATTAGTGGAGCTGTAATTAACATTGTTAACATTGGCACCATAAAAATCTTAACCATGTTAGGAGTATATTTCTTAACATACTTGTAAATGTAAGACATAATCCAAACAGAAATAATCGCAGTAATTAAAGTAGAAGAGTACTTGATCAACTGTACCGGCATCCCTAAGAACTCCACTGGCTTTTTAGCTGCAACCATTGCTGTCCAAATTGGGTGCTCAGTTACTAAGCCCATAAAAGCGCCCAAATACTGATCAGTATTGAATACTTTAGCGGCAGAAAATCCAATAAAGGCTGGCATAAAGAAATATCCAGTATCAAAAATTAAATTCAAAATTTGATATGTCTGACTTTTATCTGACAGTAGGCCACTAATTGTTAAAATCAGGAGTAAAACTTTACCCATACCAGCACCAGCAAGTAATGGAATAGCTGGCGCAATGGATCCTGTAATAACACTGATTACAGTGTCGAAAATATTTTTCTTTTCTTTAGGCGTAGACTTATAATTATCGTCATTTTCAATATTAATCATTTTAACCAAATCGTTGTAAACATCTTCTACGGTGCTTCCAATAACTAATTGATATTGTCCAGCCTTTTTTACAACTTGCAGAACGCCCGGAATTCTTGCAGCGGCTGCATCATCTGCTTTACTTTCGTCTTTCAAAACAAATCGTAATCTTGTTGCACAGTGGACAACTGATTGAATATTATCTTCTCCACCAACAGCGGCTATGATTTGTTTGTTCATCTTTTCATAACTCATTTTTCTTCTCCGTGTACGATCTTGTTAATATGTATAGCTAAATACATAATTTCTTCATTGTTTAATTCATAATTGTATTTTTCCGAAATATACTCTTTTATATTCAAAGCACATTTATAAGCTTCAATATCACTATTTTTTATTACATTTAAAATTTCTCTACTTAAGTCTCCAAAGCTTGATTGATCTTTTTTATACATCATTGCCTTCCAGAAGAACTTCAAATGAACGGCAAAACGATTATAATTTAAGGATTGATAGTCAATATCAATATGAAAATAGTATCTAACAATCTTAGTAATTGACTTTATAAAATCAACAGATTTACTAAAGTCACTGATATCATTCCCAAGCTCTCCACTAATGATATGTACCGCAATAAAACCTGCTTCATCTTCTGGAAAATTCAAATCAAATTGCGCATCTAACAACTTTAAAGCCCATAAACCATATCTGTATTCTTTTGGATAGTAATTTTTAACTTCCCAAATAAATTTATTACTTAAATACAAACCCTTTTTCGCTCTTTCTACACTTGTAGCAAGGTGATCTGTCAAAGTAATATATACACTATCAGCTAATTCGATATTCTCTTCATGTTTCAATCTATCCACAATTTTTTGTGAAATTTGAAAGAAAATAGGATCTGTTTCATGAATTGTCTCTAGCAATAGCTTTCTTTGACTATCAGACAATGGTGTAAAAATTTTATATATCTTCCGCTTATCAAACTCATCCCCAACTTTTTTACCATAAGCAATACCTTTACCAAGAGCTATAATTTCTTCATGATCTTGGTTTTCACTAATCACAGCGCTATTGTTTAAAATTCTAGTTATCTTCATCTTGCCTCCTTTAAAGCAACAAAAAAGCCCACTTAGCCCTTTATCAACAGGGTTAAGTGGGTTTTGTGCAAAAAGTTGCTACAATCTCACTACATTCACTTTTCACATATTATGTTACCGCTTTCTCGAATATAGTTCAAGATGAATTTTATCCTTTTTTCAAACTTAAACGTCCATCTAACATTTCATAGATTTTATCAGAATACTTATTAAGCCTTAAATCATGGGTAACTAAAATAATTGCCTTTTCTTTTTGTTTAGCTAGGCTCTTAAATAATTTTCCTACTTCTTCAACTTTTTCACTATCTAATGAAGCTGTAGGCTCATCAGCTAAAATAATTGCTGGATCCGCATATAGAGCTCTTGCGATTGCAACTCTCTGCTGCTGACCACCAGATAATTCTTTAGGATATTTATTTATTAATTGCATAATTCCTAATTCATTTAATAAATTATCCAATCTTTCTTTACTCATATTGCCACTTTTTTTAACTTTATCTACTAAAATAAATTGCTCTTTAACAGTCAAATATGGCACCAAATTATAAGCTTGAAGTACAAAGCCTATTTTATCTAATCTTAAGGCATCAGCTTGTTTAGGCGAATAATTCGTTACATCTTTTCCACCAATAAAAACTTCACCAGAAGTAGGTTTCTGAAGGGCTCCCGCAATCGTTAAAAAAGTACTCTTACCAGCTCCGGAAGGACCTTCAATTAGAACAACTTCTCCCTCTTTAGCTTCAAAGTTCACATCTTTAAGAGCGTCGACCTTAGCACTTCCTTGGCCGTATGATTTACTGATATTTTTTAATTCAATTACTGACATATAGAACTTTTCCTTCCTTAAACAGCCTTTGAAGGGTCAACTTTAAGAATTGATTTAATTGGAATCAAACCACCGATTATTCCCATTAAAATCATCCCAGCAAAAGTCGAAATCATAATCCATGGTGCAAAATTAATTGGCACAGTAGCCGGCATCACGCTAACTGTAATGAGCATCAGAACATATGCTAAAACCGTACCTAAAATCACCAAAATAAGCGATTGACTTAACGTTGCGCCAATTAAAGTCTTGCTTGGAATTCCTTGTGCTCTTAAAACCACATAATTTGGCATCTTTTGCATCGTTAAAATATATAAAAATACCGCAATAATAATTAATGAAATTACGAACAAGAAACCAATCATTAATTCAAAAGTTGAATTTTGAGCAGTATAACCGGGCAACTTATTAATAAAAGTTTGCTTGTCATAAGATTTAACATTCTTAGCTTTGAAATCTAGGTTCTTTTTAGAAATAATCCCAGAAGCTTCAACATTTGGGGCCATTGGACGTAATTTTCTCCAAGTTGCCATCGTACCATAAGCAATTGGAGCGATATTAATTTTGGCATTTTTTAAGAAACCAACAATTTTATACTTTTGATCACTTCCATTTAAGGTAACTTTATCACCCAGACGATAACCGCGATCCCACATAATTTGATCAACAGCTATTTCATTGTTATGTCTAGCTTTTCGACCAGAAACAAGTTCTAAATCTTTATATATGTATTCGTCTTTCTTTAAACCGACAAATTGAGCAGAAATCGTCTGATGTTTCTTCTCTTTAACCACAATAGGTACTAAGCCAACGAAGCTATCATTACTGGTCTTTTTAAAGTCTTTCAAATCTGCCTTAGTAAGAAGTGACTGACTCAAACTTACATTAGCATTGTCATTCAATACAACTGATTTTGTTTGCCAACTGTTAACTGCCTGCGTATTTTGCGAAGCTAAACCAACTGCTAGCGATGAAAGCATAAAAATTAAATATGAAATTAAAAAAATCATCAAAGTAATTAAGCCATAACGCAATTTTTCGTATTTTATTTCTTTTAAAGCTAAAAACATTTTTGCCTACTTTCTTTGCAATAAACATAAACTCTCATGATAACGTTTAAGGATTTTTGCTTTATTCTTTTTATCAAACAAGGCTAAATCGATTGCTTCATGAGTTAAAACCATCGCAGCCCAAACTTGAGAGTTCAAATTTAGAAAAGCATCTTTTTGCTTCTCATCTTCTCCTATAAAGGCTTGATTTTGACTAAGGTGCAATTTAATTAAATCAAAATAAATACTATTTTCTGTCTGATCAATAAAATTAACAGTCATCTTATAAAAAAATTCTGGGTCAAATTCTTTTAGCCTTGTTGGTGGTCCCATATGGACCTCTTTCATTGCTAAACTATAGAGATAACCATATGCATCTTTTAAATCTCCGAAATATTTATAAAATGCTCCCCTAGCAATACCTGCATCCTTTACAATCCGCGCTACTTGAGCCTTAGCTAAAGGATAAGTACTAAATTCTTTCAAGAGTGCCTGTGCAATTTTTTGCTTTTTTTCATCTGATAGATTTATAAATGTTTCACTAACCATATCATTTCCTCTTGTGACACCGTGTCATTTTTAATACAGCTTAAGTTTATTCTTAAATTGACACCGTGTCAATATTTATGAATAAAAAAATCTCATGCCCTCTTTCTGCATGAGATCTTAATTATGCTAAAACTCGATTATAGTAAACTAAAGTACCAAATTCTTGGTTAATATCCAATTCTGCTAGTCCACAATTTTGCATTTGATCAAAGCACTTAATATCACCATTAGTTAAAAAGTGAGCACAAATCATTCTACTTACCACACCATGGCAGACTACTAAAACCGTGTCAGTTTCATGCTTTTGGTACAAATCATCAAAGAATGAAGCAATTCTTCGTCTAAAATCTTCTCGTTTTTCAACGTCTGAAGCATACTTATAAATATTATCGGTAATTAAACCTTTTTTATTAAAAGCATCTGGATACTTCTTCCGATATTCAAAAGAAGATTTTCCATCCCAAGCACCATAATTTAATTCTTCAATTCGCTTATCGGTTTTGATTGGAGTTTTATTACCTACAAAAATTCTGGCAGTTTCTTGCGCTCTTTTTAAAGGACTAGCATAAACTGCATCAAATTGACTAGGATCAAAATTTTTAGCTGCTTTTTCTGCATAAGCACGCCCTTCTTCGCTTAGATCGGGATCAACGCTTGATCCTTGAATCATCCCTTGCTTGTTCAATTCAGTAGTTCCATGACGTAAAATTACTACTCTCATAAAATCTTATTACCTCTTAGTTCCGTAATATAAAGGCTCTGTCCGATTAAATGTCATTAACCGTGGTCGCTCAATATCATCTTTTTCAAAATGAAGTTCAGTAAAACTGACATTTCTGACTGTCATTACATCTTCAATTTTTAGTTTAAACCATCTAGCTATTAAACTCCTAATTACAAAACCATGACAGACAACCATAATCGTTTTGTCATTAGAATATGGTTGAATTTCAGCTAAAAATTCTTCAACTCGATCAGCTACCTGCTCAAAAGTTTCGCCATTTTTAGCATATTTTGTATATTTGCTATTGATGGTTCCTAAATCATCAAATGCATCTGGACATTTTACCTTCAATTCTTCCGCATGTTGACCTTCCCATGAACCGAAATCCATTTCTTTAAGCCGATCATCAGTAATAATATCTTTTTGAAAATCAGTTAAAATCTGCGCCGTTCTTTTAGCACGAATTAAGGGACTAGCATATACTTGGTCAATTTTATTATTATCAATTATTTTACTTACTTCTTCTACTTGTTTCACGCCAGCTTGGCTTAAGTTAGGGTTACTAGTACCGCCGGAGATTACATCTGAAGTATTGTGCTCACTAACTCCATGTCTCACTAATAACAAATCCATATCATCACAATCCTTTATTTACTATTCAAGAAAATATTATACTAAAAATTCATTAAGCTACTAAATTATCTCACATGTCAGACTATAATGAAGTTAAAGAAAAAGAAAGTAGGCATTTATATGGCAACAATTACAATTGAGCGCGATGGCTTGAACTTAGTTGGAACTCGTGAAGAACCTTTTGGAGAAATCTATGACATGGCAATTATTTTTCACGGTTTCACTGCTAACCGCAATACACTCCTTCTAAAAGAAATTGCTGATGAACTACGTGACGAAAATATTGCTAGTGTGCGTTTTGATTTTAACGGTCATGGTGATTCTGATGGAGAATTTGAAAACATGACTGTTCTAAATGAAATTGAAGATGCTAATGCAATTTTAAATTACGTTAAAACTGATCCACATGTACGTAATATTTATTTGGTAGGGCATTCTCAAGGTGGTGTTGTTGCTTCAATGCTTGCCGGGCTCTATCCAGATATTATTAAAAAAGTAGTTCTTTTAGCTCCAGCTGCCACCTTAAAAACTGATGCTCTCAAAGGGAGTACGCAAGGCGTAAAGTATAATCCGGACCATATTCCAGATCGCTTACCATTTAAAGATCTAACATTAGGCGGTTTTTACTTACGCGTTGCGCAACAATTACCTATTTACGAAGTATCAGCTCACTTTACCAGACCAGTCTGCTTAATACACGGTACAAATGACACAGTTGTCTCCCCCGATGCCTCAAAAAAATACGATCAAGTCTATGAAAATAGTACTCTTCACTTAGTTGAAGGTGCAGACCATAGCTTTACTGATACTTATCAAAGAACTGCAGCTGATCTAACTGCAGAATTTTTACAAGATAGTAATACTTTTTAATTATAAGCAAAAAGAGAAATCGACACCGATTTCTCTTTTTTTATGCTTCAATAGTCTTTTTGAACTGATCACCAGCTAATTGGCGGTAGTAATTTGCCTTAGTTGCTTGATAATAAGGAGTAAGCCAGAGCCAACCTAAGCCTAACGGAATAGTAGCTAAAATTGCCCAACCAATAAAACTTAAATCTAATAAGAATAACTCACCCTTATGACCATCCATTAATTTGCGGCTTTCACTAATTGCTTCAGTTGGTGCAATATCTTCGCCGGCTTCAGCCAGATCCTTAACAATGTATGGTGCCATTGAATAAGAATATCCTTTAACAATTCCTGGGATAATTAAAAGAATTGTCCACAAAGAAATAAAAATATTAACGAGCAAAGATGTTAATAACGTTGGCAAAAACTTACGACTAGTAAATCCAGAAAACATAGCGCTAAAAATATTTTCAATCTTTTTACCATCTGCTAAGGTTAAAAACGTATAGGTAACACCATATAAAACCATTCCGCCTAGAATTCCAACGCTAAAGGAACTAGTCAAACTAGCCATAATTGCGCCAACCAAACATAAACCAACTGCCCAGAACCAATTACCACGTAATTGTTCTTTCGCATTTGATTTTAACTCAGATCTTTTCATTTTTATTCTCCCCAAAATTAAATATAAGAAGAATTTATCATTTATCCATATTAATTACAAGTGTTTTTTAAAGACGTAGGTTTCTTTGGAAGAATCTGCTGCAGAAAATAGATAACCAAAATCAGAAAATTTTTTCAAATCTTCTGGATCATTAATTTGTTCTTTAGCCATAAAACGCACCATTTCTCCACGCGCCATCTTCGCATGAGTAGCACTTTGACGCCATTTTCCATTTTTATTCTCTAAAAACTTAATTGTGATCATTTTTTGACCATCTTTTAAATACGGAGAAATCAAACGTGAATACTCTAAAGATGCTAAATTAATAACAGTTTCTGTATTATTAAATAGTTCTTGATAAGGTAGGTCTCCCCAAAAATGATACAAACTATAGTCTTTAAATCCTGTCATTTGCGTTTTTAATTCTAAGCGATAGGGAATTACACCATCAAATGGTCTCAAAATACCGTAGAATCCCGATAAAATACGTAAATGATCTTGAAGATAATCTAATCCTTCTTGCGGTAAAACATCTCCAGCCAAATATTGATATTGAATCCCTGAAAATGCCAAAATCGCTGGAGTCAGATTTTTATCAAGCTTACTGGTCAAAAGATTCCTTTGATTTGCTCGGACAATATTATTATTTGCTCTCCACAAATTTTGTAACTGCTCGAAATCTCTAGTCTTCAAAAAATCTAACAATTCTTGCGTCTTGTTTAAAAAAGCAGGCTTAGATCTAACTAAAAAAGTGTCTTGATCAACTTTCATTTTCTTAGCAGGAGCGATAATTATTCTCATATTATCTGACATTAGCAACCACGATAAATAAAATAATTAAACTAATAACTGCTAAAATAGCAGAAATAATTAATTCCACTTTTCTCTTTTTCTTATCTTGCGGATTAGCTGCAATGTACCTAGCACTAGCTGCCACGCTAATAAACAAGAACATAATGAACAGCCATAAAAACAACCCAATAATATTTGGTAATGCCCAATAAATTTGTAAAGAAACTAAAACTGCCAACACTAACGTACTAATAATTAAGCCACGCAAAAAATTAACATTTTCATGCTTATGATAATGAAGTACTGTTTGATAGCCAAAATATACGATAAAACCAATTGTAATATATAAAATAATGTTGAAAATAACCATTTTTTATCCCTTCTATAGTCATCTTAATTATACGTGAAACTATTTTGCTTTGCTTAAAATTTCTTTTCCACTTATAATCAATCTTGAATACGACATAGAAAGCGAATAATAAAATGTGTGAAAAAGAAGATTTAAATATTGGGCTTGTTTTGCAATATCAAGTTGCTCCTAAAGGTACGATTAATGCCGATGCTCTGGTACGCCATGCACGCGACTTCGGCTTTAGAGGAGTAAGTATTAAAGATGGCGACGACTCACAAGTGGCTGCTTTACAAGATGCTTGTCAAAAATATGCAATAAAGTTTTGTCAAAAACGTCCAGCAGAAAAATTAATCTCTCCTGACGTATTAGCTAAATTAATTGCCGCTCGTCTAGATGACATGAATATCTATTTTGAAGTTAAATTAAACCAAGATGGATCAATTAATAACGAATCAGAGCCAGCAATTGAAACTTTGCGTAAGTGGATTGATCGCTTCGGTCATGCATATTATGAAAGCCGTGCTGACCACGAAATTAAAGCAGATGAAGATAATGTGCACGTCTTCTACAATGCGATTGCCAAATATCAACGCTATATTTTTATTCATATTCCACTTGAAGATAGCATTGAATTAAAGCACGTTCCTCATGTTGAAGAAGCAGCTTGGATTGATACTCGAAACGAAGTAGAATTTGATCAAGATGGTGACCATTTGCATTTAAAGCTGAATCGTAAAGCAGATAGTGAAAAATTTTCTGTCTATGGCTTACGTCTCCAGCTCCACCGTCCAGAAGATGATTTAGGTAAAACTGAATATTAAAAAATAAAGAAGATATCACGAGCCAATTTTGCCAAGATATCTTCTTTATTTTCTTTATCTATTAATTGAACGTGCCATTCGAGAAATCGTATGGTTCATCCCTCTAATCGTCTTACTTAATTCAAAAATAGTCTCAGTAGGCGGAACTACTCCCCAGGCTGCATCACCAATATGTTGCACGTCAACGCCGCAGATTTTATTTTGTAAGGCAATATCATGAACAGTTTGAGCACCAGAACTTTCCTGACTAGTTCCGATTGTACTCATCACTAATCCTCCATGTTCATGAACCATTTTTACTATTTTGATTAATTCTTCGCTAGTAAAACCTGGAACTGTGCCAACAGCTGGAACTAAAATCACGTCTGCTCCTGCATCTAGAAAAGCTTTAACTGATTCTTCGTTAGCAACTGGTTCATCTACTCCAGCTCCATGCATTTTTCCGGCAATAATCAATCCTGAAAAGTTTTCCTTAGCTGTTTTTACAGCTTTAGCAATCATTTTATTAGTTACGCCTGTACCAGGATTTCCAGTAAAGCAAACAAAGTTAAATCCAAGCTTTTCGGCAGCTTTTATTGAGTCAGCCGTTGCAGTCCTACCTAACGAAATTTGTAATTTTGTCGATTCCATCTTTGCACTATTATCGACAGGCTCTAGATTTACTCCAATTGGTCGACCTGTTAGTTTTTGAAGTTTCTTAACTGTATCTTCTGGCTTGTCCACTGTTAATCCACTTACTTTAGGGTTCAAGGTATCGAATAAATTCAATAAGATTAGATCAGCCCCAAAAGCAGCCGCAATTTCTGAAGTCGTCAAGCCATCAATTGCCGGCTCAATAACTACATTTTCACTTAGTACAGTTCTACCTTCACTAGCCTTGATGCTTTGTTTTAATTCTGCACCATTCATCTTTAAAATTTCACTGGCATTTGCACTTATAATTCTAGTAACCATTTCTCTAGCCTCTTACTTTTTTCAACCAATTGACATTTATTGAATGCTGCCATAAATGGGAAGTAAATCAAAATATTGGCGTAGCAATAACTGGTATATGCCCATACTATCATGAAGCGCTTTCGTCAGGCAATATCAAAATAAAGTTTAATAACTTATTCGCATAACTCCGATTATCTTCAAAATCTTTAATAGTTTCATTTAATTCAGCAAGTTGATCGGTAATAATTCCATTCACATTGTCATACATCATCTTCATCATCATATTTGGGGTATTAACCGTCCAAGCATAAACAGGCTTATTCTGCAATTGCGCTTGCCAAATAAAGTCATTATTTAAAGTTGAGTATTCCATAGAGTATCCATTGGCCACGCTTTGAGGATAGGTGAAATTATATGGCTGAATATATAAAACAAATAACTTAGAATTAATCTGATGCAAACCTTCAATCACTCTATAGTCTAACGATTGAACTTGATATTTTCGTTTAATAATTAATTTTCCATATTTTTTATTAAAATTCTGAAGCATCTTAGGCGAATCATTTGGCGTTGTCTTAACTTCAATCAACAATTTTTGTTTTATTTTAGCAGCGGCTTTTAAATACTGATCAAAACTAGCAATTTTGGCCTGATGTCCATCTTCATGAAGCGTAATTCTAGTTAGTTGCTTTAAAGTTAGATCTTTTGGCGTTTTATTAATTCCAGCTAATTGTTTTAAATTTTCGTCATGCATAACTACGAATTGCTTATCTTTTGTTTCATGTAAGTCAATTTCTACATAATCTGGATGAAGCTTGGCCGTCTTTTTCAAAGCTGGAATAGTATTTTGTACGCCATTTTTATTACTTACTCCGCGGTGTGAAATGGTAAGCGGACGCTGCATATCGATTTCTTTTAAATATAAAACATTGTTTGCACCAGCAGCAAGTGCAAAAACTAGCATTAAACATAAAGCTAGCATTTTTAGTTTTATTGTTTTTTTAACTTTACTTTGAAGCTTAAAACTCTTTAATGGCGCCACCACAATTAAAAGTGAAACAACGCTAATCCAAATTGCAACTAACTCACTGACTAATTGAACCAGTAAAAGATTAAATACAGCAAAGCTAAAACTGATATTTCTCGGCAAATGATCTAAGCCTAATTGGCAAAGATAAATTAACAGATTAAAAATCAATAAAACTATACTTACACTAAGCCCTAATACTAACAGGCGACTCAGGATCTTCCACCAATACTTATGACTAGTTAATTTCCAACTTTCCTTCATAGCAAGAAAAGTCTTTTTTCTTTGATAGATCATAATTGGAAGCGTCAAAATAAGACGAATACCCAAAATGAAAGCCAACAAGTAAAAGATTATTAATCCACTAGCAAGCCAAATATTCCGTGTCATAAAATCTAAAATAAATTCTGGAATTTGAACCTTAGCTAGTAATGGTGTTCGATAAACTAGATCAGCAAACGGAACAATTAACAAGAAATACACTGCTAGTAGCAAAACTGAACTAATTCGAACTGATCGATATGATTGCCATAGTTCTTTAAATAAGGCCCTCAATGAAAATCTTCCCTGAGAAATTTCTCTAATTCCTAATAATATCAGTGAAAATTCACCATAAATTACTAGAAGTAAAACAATCAATTCAAGAATTAAACAGAGAAACATCAAAGTGTGTGTACTGATAATCGTAATAATATTTTGATATGAAATAAACGGAATTGCGCTAGCTTTTAAAATAGCTGTAGTAAGATACCTAAAAAGCGGAATAATAAGCACCTGCGTAAAAAGATCAATTCCAATAAATAAGGCAATATATTGAAGCCAATATTTTCTGAAATTATTAGTATACTTATTTATTTCTTGAAAAATATTCTTCAAAAATCTATCCTCCATCGTTATGTTCTTGTTGCTATTGTATTCTTTAGAGCATAAAAATAGGAATCCTAATTCTCCCCGGATTCCTATTTTTCAATCTTAGCAGTTTTTACATGTGAAAAGATCAACTTACTTAATTCTTGGAAGAATAAACGATCTTCTATATCTCTTCCCTTATAACTACTTAATACAGTACAAAATACTGGTGCTTTCTTAGTCATAAACGCACAAACTTCATGACGCGCCCGCCTATCTCGACCCAATTTATTGTAGGTAAGAATATTATCACCATAAAAAGTTAAATCAGTTGGAATAGTATGATTGCTTAAGGCGTTACGAATCAATGCACAGAATGGATTTTGAGTGGTCATCAAATGAGTAATTAGTTTATCAACACTAGTGGCTGTACATTCATTATCTTGCCCACTAGCTGAATAACGCATTAATTCTCTTCCTAATCTTAAACCAGGATAGTTTTTCTTTAGCCACTCATCAATTTCATAAATATCAAATTTTTCAATTAATAAATTAGTAGCCACATTATCTGTTATCGCACTAGTTAAGTAAACTAAATCTCGAACACTCCAATTAGTGCGACGCAGATCCCCAATAATTCCGGCACCTCGTACCCGTGATAGATCAGTGACTTCCATTTCTTCATTCACAATTTCAGGATTGTTTTTCCACTGGTCCTCAATATATGCAGCAATCGCGAGGTCAATCAAACTTCCTGCTGGGAAAACCTTCTCAGCTTGATGTTGATACATTACTTGGTCGCCATATTTAACAATTACACTTGCATCGATATCATACTGTTGGATAATTTCAGTAATTCCATCCTTTAACATAAAGCTATCGCCTTCCTTATAGAATTAGACAAAACTTAACTTACGTTATCTTATATATTATGTCAGTAGTTTTATTTATAAAATCATTTTAAAACTTTTTATTATCATGCCGCAAGATAGCTGCAAATATTCAAAGAAAAAAGCTGCTTAAAGCAGCTCTTTATTAACTATTTACAATAATTATTTAATATAATAATGGAATACCGTATTATTCATTTAATTGTTTTAATTGGTTAGTTATTAATTCCGTTTCTCTAAATCTTTCTTCTAATCTTGGTAGTTCCTGGTTAATTGTTGCTAAAAATAAAACACTTGAAACAAACATCTCAGAAAAAAGTGAATTAATAGCCCCTACTCTGAGTAGCTTTTCATCAGTTGATACACCTAATACAACATCTGCGAGCTCGACTAAAGGAGACTGACGTGAACGTGTAACGACAATAATTGGAGTATGATTTTTACGAGCTTGATCCGCCATTAACAATATTTCCTGCGTTAATCCACTATAAGAAAAGATTACTAAAGCATCCGTAGAATGCGAATAGCAAATTCGCTCTAAGGCAATATGAATATCCTGATTAAAGACCACATTCTTATCACTACGAATAAATTTATAATAAAGATCTTGGGCTGGTAAACTTGAAGCCCCTACTCCAGCTAAATAAATTCGATCAGCATTCTTTAAAAAATTGATCGCTTGATTCAAGGCAAGCCCATCAATTAAATGAGCTGTCTGCTCTGTATTTTTCTCAATACTTGATAAAAGTTTCTGTAATACAATATGTGGATTATCATGATGATCCACAATTGGATCAATAGTTTCTTCGTTGTCCTGCGGCGTATCTTGAGCTAATTGAATTTGAAAATCCTTAAGCCCTTTAAAACCAAGTTGCTGACAAAACCTAATCATTGAAGCAGCGCTGGTTTTAGTCATCCTTCCTAGTCCTTGGGCATCTTCTTGTAAAAATGTTTTAGGATGGGCCAGTAAATAATCAGCAATCTTCTTAGATGCCCCTTTAAAGTTAGGATAATTATTTAAAACTTTTGTTGATAAATCCATAGTGTACCTCTTTTTCTAATACAACATTTTAAGGTACTGAAATATTATTTCAAGACTTTTGCACAAAGTTTAATAGCCTATTGGCTTCTCTTCTTAATGTCTGATTATCATTACATTCAGATAATTTATAACCTACAAAATATGGTGGGGCATAAAATCGTGGAATGATCTTGCAACAGATTCCGTCTTCATTGGGATAGAAGAATAGATTATAAGAATCGCATCGACCGCCATACATTTCTTCTAAAATATATTGCACGCCGTTTTGAATCCAATCTGCCCAAAAGTTTAAGCCACTGTTTTTTAATAAATTGATATTTATTTCCTGAAATCCTTGTATAGGGTGAGTTGCAAAATTAACATCCATATTATTTGTTTCAAAGACCTTAATTCCAGTAAAATTATTGGCATGAATATACTTATAGCCGTCTTCTTTATCTAATCCTACAATTTGCATATGTGGATGCGATAAGGATCCATTAGACTTGGGACCAAAATTTTTATACCAAAGGACTGACTCAAATTTGCCACTTTGCCGCATTTTATTGAAACACTTCAAGGCAAATTTCATCAATTCTCGGTTATATTCTTTTGAATAGTCGCTTACATCCCCATCATGGTCATCAGATTCAATCAGTACTGTCTGTTTTGTATCTTTCAATGTTGGGAATCGGTTAGCTAGCCAAATCATTGGTCCATTTATTTGATAGATATCGGTTAAGTTATCAACATCGCAAAAAGGGCAAGTATTATCTCTTTCAGCATTAAAACTGGACGGCTTATCTTTAGCTATTGCAAATTCAAATATAAGTGGATCGTTATTCAAGTTTTTGCTCCTCTCCCTAAAAAACATTTGCACTTCAGTCTCTACTCTACTATAATAATCTATGAAGGCGATTAAAGCGCTTTCATATAACATTTTGTAGCTTTCCTTAACTTTACTCTTTCGGTCACTTTTCCGAAAGAGTTTTTTGTTTGCTTAAGAAAGTACAACTCCTAGCTCCTTAGCCTTAGCATCTTGAATCAAACCTGCTATTCGATCAGAAACATGATCATGCTCGATATCAATTGCATTTCCTAGCTTAAAATCAATAGCAATTTTTACTAAATTTAGATATGCATCTTCACTATCCAGTTCAGTTTTTCCGCCGAATTTTTTACTGCGGAAAGTAATTAAAATCGGCGTTTTATCCATAATCGCCTTAACCTTATCGGCTACTTCCAGCAGTCTGTTCATTAAGACTACATCCTTAAAATAATCAATTCTCCATTCCATCATTTCGGGCTGGAGTTTTTTTATTTCTTGCGCCTGTTTTATTACATCCTCTTCACTTAATCCTTTATTAACTAATGTCAAAAAGGTTTGATCATTCACTGCTACTTTTTTCTTCTCAAAACTCATCTTTTTTCTCCAAATAAAAAATTGCTACCTAAATTATAGTAGCAATTTTATTTTCATTCATTAAAAATTATCTCGTTTAATACTACGGATAATTGCAATTACAAATACCAAAATACTACATCCCATTCCAAAGTAGGCCATATAACCAACACTAAACATTTGTCCAATTTGAGCCGTATTAATTTGGTGATTAATCGCAAATTGATTAGCCCATTGATGAATTAAAGTCGGAGTCAAAATGAACAAAACTGTCGAAATACCAGATCCAACCAGCATGGCACGACGTGAATAGGGTTCTCTAAAGAATTGAGCTAAAACACAAATTGCAGGTGCGACCATTAAAAGAAAGGTCCAAATCATAATCCATCTACCTGCAGAGTCATTCATAAATTGACCACTATTTGCAGCATAACGATATGTTCCCCATAAACTGCCACCCAATAAGTTATCAAGTAACCCAACTGCATTTGCTCCTTGAGCAGCATAAACATTATTGGTACTAGCAGCTGCGCCTTGCAACATTTTTAGCATATCTTGCGAGCCGGTAGTTTGAAAATTAATAGTTACAACTTGCCGCATATAAGTAGATAAAAACATAATCATCGATGCTCCCAGCTGCAGTGCCTTGAGTAAATGAAGCGTCTTATTTCCACCTAATTTAAACTCTAAACTAAGAGTACGGTCAGGATTTTTACTTTTGACAATAATAAATACACCTGCAATTGCCACAACGATTAAAATTGCAAGACCAAGCCACCACTTAGTCATAATAAAGATAATTGCCAAGACGATTAAGGTTACTGAAACATACGGACGATTTAAGAATAAATCCCAAACATTTACCTTACCGTGACTTGCTAAACGTTGACGATATTCTTCTCTTGTTAAGACATTTTGATTTTTTTTATCTTTAGAATCTTGTATTTTGCTCATTACTCTCAACCTTTACCTTATTGTGCTAATCAATATTAGCATGTTACACCATGTTCCGCATTAACTTTTTAAGAAAATTAACCAACTTAAGCAGATCGTGACATTTGTCTTTAAGGCACTATGCTATAATATTACTATTGAAAAGTAAGAAGTAAGTTCAGGATTGGGATGACTATGTGAGCAAATCACACGCTTATAATTTGCCAAATGGATGGCATAAAACATTCTATACACTTTGGCTAGGCTGTTTTATTACTGGTTTAGGGTACTCAATGACGATGCCCTTTATTTCCTTATTTATGGCTGAACTGGGTCACTATAATAAACTACAATTGAATTTATATTCTGGTCTAGCTTTTGCCATGACTTTTATTGCCCAAGCCATTATTTCACCTTATTGGGGAAACTTAGCTGACCGCAAAGGTAGAAAATTAATGTGCATGCGTGCTGCTGGCGTTATGAGCTTAACCATATTTATTACTGGTCTTGCTCAAAGTGCTTTCTTTATTATTTGTATGCGATTCTTACAGGGACTATTTTCTGGCTATATCAACAATGCCACTGCTTTAATGGCAAGTGAAACGCCGCATCAACGTAGTGGTTGGGTAATGAGCCAAATGATGACTGCGGGAACGGCTGGTAATTTAGTTGGCCCACTAATTGGTGGAGCTTTGTCTAGTGCCTTAGGTTACAGGATTCCTTTCTTTATTACTGGCGGACTAATGTTTTTAACATTTTTAGGAACGTGGTTATTAGTAAAAGAGGACTTTACTCCAGTTTCTCGTGAAAAGATGAAGCCAATGGGAGAAATAATGCATGGTTTACCTAATGTTAAGTTAATCATCATTATGTTTGTAACCACGATGATTGTTCAGTCATCAACTATGTCAATTGATCCCATCGTTTCTTTGTACGTAAAATCTTTAATGCCCCACAGTAACAATATTGCCTTGATTGCCGGTATTGTTGCAGCTACACCAGGGCTTGGTACAATGCTTTCGGCTTCTCATATTGGTCATTTAATGGATCATATTGGAGCTGAGAAAGTTCTGCGTTGGGGATTACTGATTGCAACAATCTTGTTTATCCCGATGACTTTCATTCCTAATGCCTGGTCACTAGCTTTCTGGCGATTTCTTTTAGGTATTGTTAGTGCTGGATTACTTCCTGCTGCTCAAACAGTTCTAACTTTAAATGTTCCACCAGAAGCATTTGGTAGAGTATTCTCTTATAATCAATCTTTCCAAGCCGTCGGGGCTGTCTTAGGGTCTTTACTCGGTTCAACAATTTCTGGTATGTTTACTTATGAATGGGTATTTGCAGCAACTGGAATTACGCTATTGATTAATTATTTAATCATGCAACTTTCCGCTCACCATCAAAATGCCTAACTTGTTAAAGGAGTAATTGTAATGAAAACTATTGGTATTACTGCAAGCATCAAAAACAATCAATTAGTCGTTGATCGTAGCATTATTGATACTGTTGTAAAGCTAGGCTATCTTCCGCTTGTTTTTGCTCCAGTGAGTTTAAAAACAATGCCATTACCTAACGTTAATTTTGATGCTTTAATTCTTAGCGATGGTCCTGATATTACACCAATTTTTTATAATGAAGAGCCACTTCCCGAACTCAGAGAAACGGATCCACACCGAGATCAGTTTGAATTAAATTTGATTAAAAATACCCATGATTCAAACCTCCCAATTCTAGGAATTGGGCGCGGGATGCAAATGTTAAACGTAGCCTTTAACGGAACGCTTTTCCAAGATATTTATGTTCAAAATTCTGGAGCAGGTATTCAGCATATCCAAAAGAATGATTTATCTTTAGAAAGTCATCATGTCAATGTAACTGAAGAAAGCGAACTTGCTAAGGCTGTTGGTACACATCCTTACGTGAACAGTAATCACCATCAAGCAATTAAGACAATTGCTAATAACTTTAATATTGTAGCAACTGCGCCTGATGGCATTATTGAAGCCATTGAATCAACTGACCAAACAATGCTAGGAATTCAATGGCGGCCTGATAAATTATTAGATGATCCAAAGCAAGAAAAGATCTTTACTAACTTTTTTGATAAATTGCAATAATAAAATAAGAGCTAGAGAAAAACATGATTCTCTAGCTCTTATTTTATTTACTAATCTTTTTTACCCTCACATAAATTCAACCGAACTATCTTATTAAACATTGCCTTTTCTTCAGGTGAAATCTTATGAGCAACTTCAATTACTGCTACATGAGGATTTTTTAATAACGTTTCATGGATTGCAAAAGATAAATTAGGATCTAGTGCACTTGTTGCTTCATCTGCTAGTAAAATTGGCCGGCCTGATAAGAGTGCCCGCGCAATTTCAATTCGTTGAATTTGACCACCAGACAAGCCGTTTCCGGCTTCGCCAACTTTATGATCTAGACCTTCTTTTTTTACTAATTCATCTAATCCTGCTAAATGAATAACCTTCTTTAGCTTCTCATCACTAACTTTTCTACCTAAAGTAATATTAAAGCGTAAGGTATCATCGAACATGAATGGTTTCTGGTTAACGTAAGAAAAGTAATTATGAGCCTTAGCCCAATCCCCAGTTACATTTTCTCCATTGATTAAAATTTTACCTTCTACTGGGCGCTTTAACCCTAACATTAATCGTAATAAAGTAGTCTTTCCCCAACCACTTGGAGCCATAAGTAAGATTTTTTCACCAGGCTTTACCTGTAAATTAACATCAGTAAAAATCGTATGCTTATCAGATTTAGTTTGATAAGCAAGATGTTCAACATCTAGTCCTTCAAACTTCTCTGGTTTTTCTGAGTTTTCAATTGCTTCATAGTTAAGAGCCTTTTGCGTCTTCTTCCACATTGGCACAGTAGATTTAACTTGATTAAATTCATTAAATAAAGTTACAACAGGCGTAATGAAGTTCATTGCTAAGTCAACCATCATAAATAGTGTACCCACGCTTAGGCTTCCCTGCATCATCATGATGCCACCAATTGTACATGGAATAATAAAGCAGAATAATTCTGCAGCAGAATAAATTAATTCTAGTGCCCAAGCTTGCGTTAAGTTCATATTACGCAAGGCATTTTCCATATTTTGAGCTGAATGCGTTGCTCTCACTACAATGTTATTTCTAACATTATATAGCTTAGCTGACTGGGCACCATTTAAAGAATCAGAAACATTTTGCGTATAGCTTGCATTGGTTTTGGCCCAAATTTTTGACTTTTTAGTAATAATTTTACTAGTAAAAATTTGCACAACTGCTGGAGCTGCCATTGCTACCACAAAAATAATCGTCATTTGCCATGAATTATACAAGGCAAAAGCTAATGAGCCAATGAAAGTTAAGCCTTGATAAATCATATCAAGTTGCGCTGTAATTCGATTAGTTTCAATTTGCTTTAAGTCGTTAGTCATAAGCGACAAACCATTTTTAATATCAGGATCACCTTGATCAACTAAATATTGCAAATTAGCCCGTTTAAAGACCATGTTAACATCACGAATTATGCCCATTTTTACCCGCTCATAGATAAAATTACTCAGCATAAAGCAGAGCTGTCCTAAGGCAGTCAAAGCTGCTAAACGCACTAAATGCATTACATCTTTTGAATGTGATGATGCTACATTTAGCATAATTTTAATCATATAAGCTACAAATAAAATGTTACAAGCTTTGATCGCAGCTAAGATGGTAAAACAGATCACCTGACTTCGTCTTGCATATTTTAAGCTCATCTAAAACTCCTCACTTTAGTTAAGACGTTAGTTTATTATATATGGCTTTATTTTCTGAATCAAATACACAAAAATAGATCTTAATATTAAAATTTTGTTGTTTAAGCCAATTCTTGGTAGTTTCGACCGCAATTTTTGCAGCCTCTACTTTTGGATAACCATAAACGCCTGTTGAAATACACGAAAAAGCAATTGAATGAAGATTATATTGCTTAGCTAAGTTCAAACTATTTCGATAGCAAGCTGTTAATAATTCAGCATCTTTTTGAGCAAAATTAGGATTATACACAGGCCCAACTGTGTGGATAACATATTTAGCAGGTAAGTTATAACCCTTAGTAATTTTGGCTTCTCCAGTTTCACAGCCATGGAGCGTTCTACATTCTGCCAGTAATTCTGGACCAGCCGCACGGTGAATCGCACCATCTACTCCACCGCCACCTAAAAGCGTTCGATTAGCTGCATTGACGATTGCATCAACTTTTAATTTGGTGATATCTGCTTGAATTACTTGAAGATCATTCACTAACTCTCACCCTTTCTAATATTTCATATTTATATTTTATCTCATATACAAAAATAAGCTCATCCCCACACGGAAATGAGCTTATTTTGATTTACGCTCTATTTTTATAAATATATATATTATATGAAACGAAATATGATATTAGTAAGAAAATAATTATTATAATTACAGCAATAGATATTATTTCACTCGTACTAAAATTTTTAAAAAATCGAGATAATTCAACTGTGATTTTTGTAAATTTAATTAGGCAAAAACATACTCCAAATATTGCAATAACGGCAATAGTCAATCCATTTTGTTCAAAAGCATATAAAAAAGGTAAAACTATTAATCCATAAATAATTGATATAAAAAATGCACTTCCACAAATTATATAAATATTTTGCATAGACATGCCGTACAGCCATTTTATTCCAATCAACATATATAATAGACTGATTATTGCAGAAAAATTACATACTAATAATAAAGTCGCATACCTTGCACAAATTACTACCGTACTTTTTATTCCGAGACTTTGTATCCATTTCAACCATCCATTGGACGTATCTTTTATAAAAAGAGACTGTATATTGTTTATCATCAATAATGAAATAAATGTTATGTATATTACACTATTTGTTTTCAAATAATAATTTATTAAGATAAGACTAAATATGCCTAGACTTATAATATACCATTTAAACCAATTATATTTTAATTGGTTTAAATCCTTCCTAATCAAGCCAACCATTTTTAACTATAATTCTCACTCTCTAGAAAATCATAAAACATTTTTTCTATATCTTTTCCAGTTTGATGTTCTGTCTTTTCTTTTAACTTTACTTTTCCATTATTTACCAAAACAAATTTTGTACAAAGATTCGCTACATCAGCTAAATTATGTGTTGTTAAAACAATAGGTACATTATATTTTTGACTATAATTAAACACTAAATTAATCAAGTTACGACGCACAAGTATATCCAGTCCAGCCGTTACTTCATCTAATATTAACAATTCAGCATGATGCGATAATGCAATAGCAACATTTAATTGCATTTTCATTCCCTTTGAGAAGGTCTTGCAAGGCTTATCTTGAGGTAATTTCAATTTTTTTAACAAAAATTCAAAAAAATCACTATCCCAGTTATAAATCAGCTTTTTAAAAATTCTTTTAAGTTCCCTTATGTTTAAATCCATAGGTACAGATAAATCATCAAAACAATATCCGACATTCGTTACATTTCTGATAATGTTACCTTTTTTCCAAATATATATGCCGGCTAACAAATTTAAAAGAGTAGTTTTCCCTGCACCATTTTTTCCAATTATGCCCACTATATCTCCTCTATTAATATCTATATTTATGTGTTTAAGTGCAAAATTAGCAACATAATAATTTCCATCATTAATAGAGAGTAATACATCATTTTTCTTTTTTATCATTTTTCTTTATTCCCATTAATTGCCAAATATAGCCAAAACTAACAAAAATTATTCCAAAAAATATTGTAATTTCTTTTAACCCAAAAAATACAAATAGAACAGATGCAATTATCATAAAAACAAATGTAAGAATTCTTACGATTTTTCTCATAGAAATATTTTTTTCTAACATAACATTCTCCCTAGGGCTGGCGTTATAGTACTTTCAACAAGTGCTCCACAACACAGAATAATATATCCGATAGCCATATTTTTTAAAATAAAATAAGATCGTAATTTCTGTAAGTCATTTAATGTATAGATAATTGTGATAGCTAAAATACAGTAAGCATAATACTCAAAAATTCCGTGTGGAAGAAAAAGAAATATTGTTTGTTTTAAAGTTAAATAATGTAAGAATCTTCCAATATTCATACCGTTCGCGAAAAAGAAAAAGAAAAAGAAAACAAAAGGTTTTCCTAGTATAAAACTTGCCATCAATAAAATATATGCTAAAGTGTTCCTCATTAATATATATCTAAATGATGTAATAACTGGTAATCCAACAGGTTTTAATGGCACAGAGGTATAAACAGTTCCTAGCTTAATATATTCATATAACTCACCTACGCAAATACCTAGTACCAATATGACCATTAGTAAATATCTATACTTCTTTTTACTTAACATTAATAAATAAAAACTTAAAAATAAAAAGATTGATTATCAACAGTTATATAAAATATTGATACCTCAATCTTCATTATTACAAAATTGATTTTTCTAGATTATTAAAAATATTTTATGCAGCAGTTGCTCCCATTGCACCAATAGCTGCTGCTGCCCATGCAGGAATTGTAATTCCAGCAATAGCAGCATAAGCCCCTGCTAAACTAGAACCGCTGCCAACGGCATCAATCAATTTTCTAAGAGTACCAGTTGCTAAATGAATCCCAAACTGATCAGCCACCCAGTATACATTTACACTAAAATATAGTAAACATGAACCCAAAATTAAAAACAATAAAGCTAGCTCTAAGGTATTAAGTTCAAACTTATTTGTATAACTTTTTGTCATTTCTTATTCTCCTCATTAATTAAAACTTGTCCTTATGTGATATAAAAATATACCAAAACATATATATAAGAAAAACTATTGATACTATTCCAAATATTACAGCTAATAAATTATCTCTATTTTTAACAATTAGTATTGCTGTTGGTCCTATACAACAAAATAGATAACTTACTTCTAATATAATTTTATTTAAATTCATTTTCATTTAATAAGTCCAATAATTGGAAAAATACTATTTATTACAAAAATAATTATGATAAAAATTATCAGTTTTCTAGAATTTACAACATATTTTTTTAGTTTTGAGTATATATCTATAGAAATAAAGAAAAATAAAATAATGCTACAAATATTTTGTTCTATTTTGCCAAATGGTCTATGTGACAATACTAAATACACAGCATAACCCACATTATAAACACCGTAATAAAAGAAATATGATTTATAGAAAATTTCTTTTACTTGTTTGTTAATTTTAGAATTATTAAATAATTCTTTTAAAACATATCTAGATACAAAATATGTTCCCAAAACTGAAATAAATATAGTAGCGAATAGTATTGCTGCATATACAAAAGCATATTTTATATTTTTAACAGGTATCAGCTCAGTTTGAATTGTAAGAATCATTCTCCATACAATTATTGAATATAGCATTACTACTTCAACTGGCCAGAACCATTTATTTTCTTCAAAAATAGACAATTTTTCTTTCATATATATTTTTTTACACCTAATAACCTATGAAATTATAACGGGAAACTTGGTAATGGATAATACATATTTTTCTCCTTTCAAACAATTGAATTACATATTACATTGTCCATAATATAAACTTATTGAACTTACGTCAGCGAAGTGTCTATCATGACACAATTAAAATGCTATATAGGCTGTAATCGACTCCATCCCATGTCTTTCAAAAAAGTCTAAAATCTTTTTTGCTTCTAATTTTTCTTCATTAAAAAGATAGCCATAATAATCTGCCATCACTTTAAAAAATATAGTTCTTGGCTCAACCGGTAACTTATACAAGAAATTTCTCAATTTGCTTATCATCTCAAAATTTCTATCATGTTTTAAGAACATTATGTTTAAATAATTAACCATTATTCCTCCAAGTATTTCTTGAATTTTCCTGCTGGCTTTATCTATTTCCTTATACTTTCTTAAAATCATATTTAGTTCATACTCAATCTCTGATTCATTAAACAGAGATATAGCCATAGCAAACAAGCGCAAGTTATCTTCTCCCCACTCATCTATATTAAGTATTAGTTTCTTAATCATTGCTTCTTCTTTGCATGATAGTTTATTCTTTTTAAAAAAGTTCTCTAAAAGAAGAGCATGAGCATAAGCATTTCTATATTGATAATCTTCAGCACAGATTTTTCTTATTTCTACAATTTTTGAAAGATTTTGTTCATAATATGCATTTCTTAACTGCTCTAAATACTTTTGGCTTTTCTCCTTACTTTCTACACCTTTAAAGAAATCGGAAATATTAACTTTATTTCGTTCAAGTATTTCAATTAGATCTTTTGCGTTAATTTCATGTAATCCTCGTTCAATTTTTGAATAGTATGATTTTGTTAAAATGTCCCCTACCATCTCTGTTTGGCTTAGTCCTAATTCTAATCGTATTTTTTCAATTCTTTCCCAATCTGCATTATTTCCATCTCTTTTCTAAGTTAATGATATGTATTATATAATTTCAGTTCTAAATTTAGAACAAAAAATAAGCTCATCCCCACACGGAAATGAGCTTATTTTGATTTAATCATCAATAATTATCTCTTAGTAACTGCGATTAAATCGTCGCCATGTTTCTTGTCTACGCCATCAATACGTTGAACATTTGCATAGCTAGCTGTGTTAGTAATAACAGTCATAACAGTTGTGTCATATCCTGCTTTATTCACAGCATCTAAATCAACAGTTCCTAACTTTTCACCTTTTTCAACATGTTGGCCTTGTTTTACATCGCTAGTAAAGCCTTCACCCTTCATGTTGACAGTGTCAATACCAATGTGAATCAAGACTTCTGCACCTTCATCAGACTTAATTCCGTAAGCATGCTTAGTTTCGTAAGCAACGGTGATTTCACCAGTGACTGGAGAATAGATAGTTCCTTCACTTGGAACCATAGCAGCACCCTTACCCATTGCTTCAGTTGAGAAGACTGGATCTTTAACATCTTTTAAGCTTTCTGCCTTACCGGAAACAGGTGCAGCAATTACTTCATCATGTAATTCTTTATCTTCTTTGATAATTTGATCAGCCTTTTCTTGTTGTGCAACTTGATCACCAGCTGATTCAACAGTACCAGATTCTTCGACTACATCTTCCTTGAAGTGGCGCTTACCATATACAAAAGTTAAAGCAAAAGCAACAATGAAACTAATTGCTACTGAAAGTGCCCACATTGGAATGCTCTTTGGCACCATTGATAAGAAGCCAAGGAAACCAGCTGAACCAAGAGCAGCAGCAGTAACATGCATTAAGCCAGCAAAAGCGGCACCTACACCTGCACCAATTAAAGCACAGAAGAATGGGAACTTGTACTTCAAGTTAACACCAAACAATGCTGGTTCAGTAATACCAAGTAATGCAGAAACACCAGATGAACTTGCTAAGCCCTTAACTTTTTCATTCTTAGTCAAGAAGTAAACCGCAAAAGTAGCAGCACCTTGAGCAACATTGGCCATACATGCGGTAACAAAGATAAAGTCACCAGAACCACGGCCACGTGCATATTCAGCTAAAAGTTGAGTTTCAACTGCTGGGAAGCTTTGGTGAAGACCGGTAGTAACAATTGCTGAGTAAGATAAACCAAAGATACCCATACCAAAGGCACCAGTTGTGTTATATAACCAAACAATTGCAGCAGTAATTGCATCTGACACACCTTTAAAGACTGGTCCAATAATTGTGAAAGTTAAGAAACCAGTAATCATGATTGAAAGAAGTGGTGTGAATGTGAAGTCAACTGCTGATGGTAACCACTTGTGGAATCTCTTTTCTAAGAAAGCTAAAAGCCAAACAGCTACTAAAACTGGGATAACTTGGTATTGGTAGTTAGTTTGAGAAACATGTAAACCAAAGATGTCCCAATATTTACCAGCCCCACCTAAAGCAGGCGTGGTCATAATCATACCAATAGTTGCACCTAAGAATTGGTTAGCTCCAAAACGTTTAACCGCAGACATACCAACTAAGATAGGCATGAAAATAAATGGAGCAGCCGACATTACCTGAATGATCTCAGATAGTCCCTTAACGTTAGGCGCCATTTGAACAACTGATTTTGCTCCGAATAAACCTGGAGAAGTTAAGAAGTTGTTCAAAGCCATTAACAAACCACCAGCTACTAAAGCTGGAATAATAGGAACAAAGATGTCAGACAAAAGTTTAATAAAGGCCATTACTGGATTAAACTTTTGATCCTTTTGAGCAACTTTCTTTAAGTCGTCAGTTGAAAGTTCTGATAGACCTGTCATTTTAATTAATTCATCGTAGACGTTGTTAACATCCCCAGGTCCTATAATAATTTGAAATTGACCATTAGTTTTGAAAGTTCCCTTGATATCTGGATCGCTATCAAGCATCTTCATATTTACTTTACTATCGTCTTTTAAGACTAAACGTAGACGCGTAGCACAGTGAGCAGCGGCTACTAAGTTGTCGCGACCAACAGCTTCAATGACTGTTTCAGCAACTTTTTTGTGATCCATGTCTGTCTCCTCCTCAAAATTGTGTAAGCGTTTTTAAATATTTTACATATATTATGATAGCGCATTCTAGTTTTATGTCAAGCGCTTATCATAAAAATATCAGCATTTTGATACTTTCTTGCCATTTTCAAGGTATGTTATCAATGAAATTACTGCTATTCGTTTGACATACATAATATTTTTAGTTACTATCTCTATATAAGAATGCGTTTACATATTCAATGAGGTGAATAGTTATGGAATGGACAAGAGAACAACGTTATCGTAAATACAAAGATTGGGATGCACAGACCTTATTAGATCTCCAAGCTCAAGCAGCAACTTCCCCGTATCAGATGCACTATCATATCCATCCACTTTCAGGATTACTAAATGATCCTAATGGTTTTTCTTACTATAATGGCGAATATCATTTATTCTGCCAGTCATATCCTTTTGGTCCAGTTCACGGAGTTAAATCGTGGATTCACTTTGCTTCTCCTGATCTAGTTCATTGGCATTATTTAGGACCCGCAATTGATCCCGATAGCGACTTAGACAATGCTGGAGCATATTCCGGTTCAGCAATGGAACATAACGGGAAACTTCTATTAATGTATACGGGTAATCACCGCGATGAAGACTGGACTAGAATTCCTTATCAAGTAATTGCCGAAATGGATGAAAATAATCACATTACTAAACCTGATAAGGCAGCAATCTTACCACCAGATCATGTTAGCGAACATTTCCGCGATCCACAATTATTTAAACATAATGGTAAGTATTATGTTTTACTTGGTGCTCAAGATGCTAAAACTAAGAGCGGTCATATTGATATTTATGAATCAGATGATCTTGAAACTTGGCATGAAAATGGTTATTTAGACTTAGGTAAAGACGAAATGGGCTACATGATTGAATGCCCTAACTTAGCTTTCGTTGACAACTATCCTGTTTTAATTTTTTGTCCTCAAGGTTTAGATAAATCAATTGCCGACTATCAAAATATTTATCCAAATATGTACTGGATTGGCAAAGATATTAACTTAAGTAAAGCCCAATTTACTCCGCTTCAAGATCATCCAGCTAATTTAGATGATGGCTTTGATGTATATGCCACACAAGCCTTTAATGCTCCAGATGGAAATGCTTATGCCATTTCTTGGGTAGGTTTACCCGACTGTACTTATCCAACTGATAAAGAAAATTGGGCTAATTGCTACAGCCAAGTTAAACGTTTAGAAATTAAAGATGGCGTGTTATATCAACATCCTGTAGACGCAATCAAAAATTTACGTCATAATGAAAAACAGCTCAATAATGAAAAAATAATTAGTCAAAAGGCCGGTAAACAATATGAATTAAAACTTCACTTAGCTGCTGGTCAAGCTGGAAAATTACATCTAGCTTCTAATGAGGATTTATCTGCAAGTTTAGTAGTTGACTTCAATACAGCTCAAGATGCTAAATTAACGATTGATCGTGCTTCAAGTGGTCCAGCTGTTAACCCAGATTACGGTGCAACTAGAACAATTGAACTTAATGCCAACCAAGACTTAGATCTAGATATTTTCGTAGATGGCTCATTATGCGAAATTTTCATCAATGATGGTCGCCATGTTGCAACTTTACGATTCTTTGCACCAAGCTCAAATCAAAAAATTGCCTTTGACAAAGATACCAAGTACACAGGACGATTATGGAGCATGAATTCTATATTATAGGAAGATGACAATGGTTAAATTAACCGACGTAGCTGCTAAAGCAGGCTGTTCTGTAACTACCGTTTCACGAGTAATTAACAATTATGGCTATATTAGTCAAAAAACAAGAAAAAAAGTTCACGAGGCAATGAGAGAGCTGAACTATCAACCAAATTCTGTTGCCCGTTCTCTTCAGGGAAAGAAAACCAAGCTTATTGGTTTAATTTTTCCAGATGTATCTAATCCATTTTTTGGTGAATTAGTTTCTAAAATTGAAGATCAATTATTTAATCATGGCTACAAGACGATCCTTTGCAATGCTGGTAGTGATACAGAGAAGGAACGTACCTATCTGCAAATGCTCATGGCTAATCAGGTAGATGGGATTATTGCTGGCGCTCATAATCTGGGCATTGAAGAATATCAAAGAACGGGTTTGCCAATCGTTTCGTTTGATCGTAAACTCTCAGATAACATTCCAATTGTTAGTGCCGATAACTTCAAGGGTGGCAGTTTAGCTACTCAAGAACTTTATAATCATGGTGCCCGCCATATTTATTTTGTAGGAAATCCAACTCTAGATGGGCACCCTACGCAAAAGAGATTGCTTGGCTACAAAGAAACAATCAAGGAATTGCAATTAACGGAACATATTCATCCAGTAATTTTTAATGAAACTCTTGCACTAAAAGAAATGGCAATTAAAGACTTACTGGAGAATCATAAAGTAGACGGGATCGTAGCATCTGACGACCTTACTGCTCTTTTGATCATGAATATTAGTCACGAATTAGGAATTAAAATTCCTAAAGATTTAAAGATTATTGGATTCGATGGAAGTAAAGTAGTACGTGATTTTGAACCACGTCTGTCTACGATTGTTCAACCTATTCCTTCAATTGCACAACTACTTGTTAAGCTTTTAGAAAAGCGAATCGACAATCCTACTGAAAAATTAGATAACTATACATACTACTTGCCAGTAGAATTACTTAAGCACGAATCTAGCGGAAACTAAGAAAAAGACTTTAGACATTTTTAGTGTCTAAAGTCTTTTTTACTCCAAATACAATTTCCTAAAATCTTTCAAATCCTGCTTTGAAAAACCAAATTCCTTCGTAAAATAATTTTCAAAACCACCATACCCAGCATCAATTGTTTGCGTAATTCCTTTAACAGCCATTCCCTCTCCTTCAGTAACATTCATTCGATTAATCATTTTAATCATCTCAGAATCACTTGGGAGCTGCTTTTTAAGGCCAAAAGTATACAACTCATTAGTTAATAAATAGTCGCGTGCAATGGTATGCTCGTCAATTCCAAGTCCTTTTAAAATTAGAGCTGTTGTCATCCCTGTACGGTCTTTTCCAGCACTGCAATGATAGACTAAGGCTTCATTTTCAGGCAAAGTAAGTAATGCTGCAAATACGCGTGCAAAAGCTTTTTGACTAGCTGGGCTCAAAATCACATTTTGATAAATCTCGCCTAAATAACTGTCAACTTTAGGAATGTGATGCAAAAAGCGATAAAGCTTATGACTATCATTAACAAAATTACCACTGCTATCTTCCGCATAGACATGACAATCCAAAACTTCAACACCCTGCCATTTTCGATCTGGCGCCATTACTTGTTCATTGCTAGTCCTTAAATCACAGTCTACTGTGACATTCATTTTTGCTAATTTTTCTTCGTCGCGTTCAGTTAAGCTGCTTAATGAGTCAGAGCGATAAATTTTTCCCCACTTCACATGTTTACCTTCATTATTTTCATAGCCACCGATATCACGAAAATTTACAGTACCGTCAAAAGTAATTAAGCGATTATGTTCCATAGCTTCTCATCCTCTATCTTATTGTCTCTCATCTTATATTCTAGCTTATTTTCTTAAGGAATTAAGTATTTAAGACTTAGGCACTTACTTTATTTACAAAATCTCTAGCGATAGTTTTAGACATAAATACAGAACACTTTCACTTTGTTAGTTTCTTATCTATAATTAATAGTAATAATTTACCAGTAAATAACTTTCAAGGAGGATTGCACAATAATGTCAAATGAACACATAGAAGCTCTAACAATTGCTGGTCATGATAGTGATGGTAGCGCTGGGATGCCAGCTGACTTACATGCCTTTTACGCACGTGGCGTTTATGGTATTGGTCTCTTAACTGCTGCCGTTGCTGGAAATTCGCAAGGAATTTTTGCTCAACAATTAATGCCATTAGATTTTATTCAAAAGCAATTCGATGTCTTAAATGATGATTTCAAAATAAAGGCCGTTAAGACTGGAATGCTTGCTAATAAAGATATTATCGATGTAGTTGCTAAAAACTTAAAACATTATCAAATGCAAAATATTGTACTTGATCCAGTGATTATTACTAAACATGGTGCCACCCTTTTAGCAGATGATGCATACCAAGCATTTCTAAAAAAATTAGTACCACTTGCCACAATTATTACACCAAACTTTTTTGAAGCACAAAAGCTAACCGGTCTTGAATTGAAAAACGAGTCTGAAATCAAGCAAGGCGCTAAAATGTTACAAAAAATGGGTGCAAAAAATGTTTTAATTAAAGGCAGTCATCATAATGACAGACAACCAGAAGTTAAAGATTACTTACTGTTAGATGACGGCTCAGACGAATGGTTAACCAAGCCTTACTTTAAGACTGATCGAGTTAACGGTACAGGAGATACTTTATCAGCAGTAATTGCAGCTGAACTTGCAAAGGGTAATGATGTCAAAACTGCGGTTAAAATTGCCAAAGATTTCACCTATGAGGCACTTTCACATCCCATTAACGTTGGTGCAAAATATGGTCCCATTAACCATCTAGCTGCTCAAGAAGAAATGCAACAATAATTTTTACTAACTAGGATTTAAGACAATTTTAAGTTATACTTTGAACATACAATTTAAATAGGGATGATAATTATGGCAGATAAAACAATTAAAATTGCATACTTATATGAAGACTTAATGAATACTTATGGAGATTCAGGTGACGTCAAAGTAATTCGTTACTTACTTGACAAACAAGGCTATCAAACTGAAGTTGATAACATTTCTCTAGATGACAAATTCGATGCTAACGACTACGACTTTTTATTCTTTGGCGGCGGTCAAGACTTTGAACAAACTGTTGTAGCTAAAGATCTGCCACGTCACAAAGAAACAATTGAAAATTATATCAACGCTGGCAATCCAATGCTTTGTATCTGTGGTGGTTATCAATTAATGGGGGATTATTACAAGACTAATTCTGGGATTACAATCAAAGGCTTAGGTATTCTGCCCCTTCATACTGTTTTTAAGGCTGATAAGCGGATGATTGGCGATACTCGTTACATGACTGAATGGGGCGAAGTAAAGGCCTTTGAAAATCACTCTGGACAAACTTACTTTGATAATACTGATATGCTTCATCCTTTCGGCGAAATGATTGAAGGCTATGGTAATAACCCACAAGATAAAGTTGAAGGCTTACGTTACAAGAACTTTATTGGTTCATATTCTCACGGACCTTTACTTCGAAATACAAATGTCGCAAATGCGATTGTTAAGATGATTTTAGAACGTCACAAGGAGCGTACTGCTAATGAAGTTGAATCCGTTTAGAAAAGAAAGCCTCAAGCGTTATTTGGGTACTGATAAGCACTTTGCCAAAACGCTTGGGGCTTTTGACTTATTAACTATCGGTATTGGCGCAGTTATTGGTACTGGAATTTTTATTTTACCAGGTACTGTTGCCGCTAAAGAAGCTGGCCCTGGTGTAACTTTATCATTTTTAGTTGCAGCTTTAGTTTGTACTCTAGCAAGTATGTGTTATGCGGAACTTTCCTCTAGCATCCCAGTCGCTGGCTCAGCCTATTCCTATGGAAATATTCTTTATGGAGAAGTCATTGGCTGGATTCTAGGCTGGGCACTGATTCTAGAGTATATGCTGTCCGTTGCGGCTGTTTCTGCTGGCTGGGCTTCTTATTTTAATTCGCTGCTCCATAGTTTTGGTTTACATATACCACATCATTTTGAAGGACCGTTTGATCCCCTAAATGGTACGTACCTAAATTTATGGGCGGTTATCAGTGTTTTATTAATTGGAATTTTACTCTCACGTGGAATGAAAACATCCATGAAATTTAATAATGCAGCAGTTTTAATTAAGATTGCTATTATATTTATATTCATTGGTGTTGGTTTATTTTTCATTAAACCGAAAAATTATCAACCTTTCACTCCCTATGGTACAACTGGTGTTTTACGTGGCGCTACAACGGTCTTTTTCGCCTTTCTAGGCTTTGACGTTGTTTCATCCTCAGCTGCCGAAGTTAAAAATCCTAAGAAAAATATGCCAATTGGAATCATTGGTACCTTAATTGTGGCAGCCCTTCTTTATATGGGAGTATCAGTTGTTTTAACTGGAATGGTAAACTACAAGCAGCTAGATGTAGCAAATCCCGTTGCCTACGCTTTAAAATTAGTTAACCAAGGATGGGTAGCTGACCTCTTATCAATTGGAGCAATTGTGGGAATGAGTACAATGATGCTTACCATGATCTATTCAAGTTCACGCTTAATTTATTCTATTGGCCGTGATGGATTATTGCCAAATTTTTTAGGAAAAATTGATAAGCATGGACTTCCAGAAAATGCTCTGTGGATTGTAACCATCGTTATTGCTTTAATGGGAGGGTTATTTTCACTAGAAGAACTTACTAGCTTAGTTTCAATTGGAACGTTACTTGCCTTTACTTTCGTATCTTTTGGCGTCATTTTATTGCGCAGAAGAAAAGATATTCCTGAAGGCGACTTTAAAGTCCCATTTTACCCAATAATTCCAATTCTTTCTGGCCTAGCCTGCATTGGAATGATGTGCTTTTTATCAGTTAAAACTTACATTTTTGCTGGTATTTGGTTCTTATTTGGATTATTTATTTACTGCGTTTATGGATATAAGCATAGTAAGATTAGTAAGAAAAATAATTAGTTAGAAAAAAGCTTAGTTACTGCGCAAATACGTGTGCTATCAAGTAACTAAGCTTTTTCTTATCTTTTATGTTTGGGTTCCCAGTTAAGGGCTAAAACGGCACAAATAATCATAATTGACCCAATCCAATCAATTGGCGCCATCACCAATCCAAAAATAATTACAGAACCAATTGTAGCTGAAACCGGCTCAAAAGCATCTAACAAACTAGCAGTTGATGGTTTAATATAGCGAAGCGAGCCCATCATCCATTGAAAAGGAATTAAGGTACCTATTACAATCACGCCAGCCATCAGCCAAAAAATATTAATATTGTTTGGAATCTTCGGCCATACAGGATGTGCAAGTGCCAAAGCTATTCCTGAAAAAAGTAATCCCCAACCTGTAACTACAAGACTTGAAGTATGATCAAGCAATCTACGTGGAATCAAAGTATTAGTAGCTACTCCGACTGCAGAAATAAGGCCCCAGAATAAGACTGATGGGGTCAAAGATAGTTGATTAAAATGACCATGTGTAGCTAAAAAGAAAACACCTAAAAAAGCGACGATAGCTGCAATAACATCTACTGCCCGCAATACTTGGTGTTCAAATACTACCATATAAAATAAGACAAAAAATGGCCCAATAAACTGTAAAACGGTCGCAACTGAAGCATTTGCCTGTTGAACCACGATAAAGTAACAATATTGCACAGGCAATAAACCTAATAACCCATAAGCAATAACGGTAATCGCATCTTTCTTATCAGTCATTGTTTTTAATGGCTTTTGCCCAGTTACCTGGGCAAAAATCAAAAGCAAAATTCCACTTAATACCATTCTTACCTGAGAAATCCAAATCGGCGTTATACTTGCACTGATATTAAAGAGTCCCTTAGCAAATAAACCCGAAATCCCCCAAAAAACACAAGCTAAAGCAGCTAAGCATGTCCATAATCTTTTTTTCGTCATATCTTTCCAACTTTCCTAATCTTATGCAAAACTCATCATAACATACTGCAAAAAAATTATCTTTTTTCTCTTGCTTTTTCAAAGTAAATCGATTTAAATATAATTAATATAAAAATTAAAAAGCAATGAAGAGACGAGTAGATAATTTTATTCTTTCAGTGAATTAGCGTTAGTGAGAAGCTAGTAGACCCTGAATTATCGAATAACACTTTTTCGCTGTGCTGCTAGCCTAAATTACAGTAAGCTACGCCGTCATCGGTACGTTATCAAACCGAGGAGCATGCTTGTGCTCTATTAAGCTGGTCTATTTTTAGACAATTTAGGTGGTACCGCGGAAAAAAGCCTTTCGTCCTGAGAACATCAGGAGTGAAGGGCTTTTTCTTTACTCTTAATATTTTTTCTAAGGAGTACATAATTATGACATTGATATTACCTAAGGACTACCAACCAAGTCTAACCATTCGTGATACTGAAGCCGCAATTGTTTTCATTAGAGAAACTTTTCAAGACAAAATTGCTGAAAAATTAAATGTTCAACGAATGTCAGCACCAATGTTTGTTGAAAAATCTACTGGATTAAACGACAACTTAAATGGTGTTGAACGCCCCGTTTCTTTTGATATGAAAGCTATGCCTAACGATACAATTGAAGTAGTTCATTCACTAGCCAAATGGAAACGTCTGGCACTTAAGCGCTACGGATTTGGAATGCATGAAGGTCTTTACACTAATATGAACGCAATTAGACGTGATGAAGACTTAGATAATTTCCACTCAATTTACGTAGACCAGTGGGATTGGGAAAAAATCATTTCCAAAGATGAGCGTAATATCGATACCTTAAAAGATACTGTTAAGCAAATCTTTAAAGCAATCAAAGAGACAGAAAAAGAAGTTGCAGCCCGCTACCCTAGCTCTACTTATCGTTTACCTAGCGAAATTACATTTATTACTACGCAAGAACTCGAAGACCGCTGGCCTGATTTAACACCTGATGAGCGTGAAGATAAAATTGCTAAAGAGAAAAAAGCTGTATTTTTAATGAAGATTGGGGATAAGCTAAAACGTAGTGGTAAGCCACATGATGGTCGCGCACCAGACTACGATGATTGGCAATTAAATGGTGACCTCTTATTTTGGTATGAACCTTTACAACGTAAATTAGAAATCTCTTCAATGGGAATTCGTGTCAGTGAAGAATCACTAAAAACGCAACTAAAAAAAGCCCATGCCGAAGAAAGAGCAGCTTTGCCATTTCATAAAATGCTTTTAAACGGAGAGCTTCCTTATACAATTGGCGGAGGAATCGGACAATCTCGTTTGTGCATGCTTTTACTCGGAAAAGCCCATATTGGAGAAGTTCAAGCTAGCATCTGGCCTCCAAAAATGATTGAAAAATGTGAAGCAGCTGGAATGCAAATGTTATAAAAAAGGAGTATCGGTTGATACTCCTTTTTTTAATACATTAAATTATTAGTTACTGGTTGTAAGATACGCCTACTATTTTCCTGCATTACTAACTTTCGTTTTCCCGTAATCATCCACAAATAAATGCATACCGGAACGACTACTGAAATAATGGCAACTAACCATTCACCTGTGCTCCCATTCCAAGTACCAGGTTGATCTCCATTTTCTTGTAAAAAGATCAAAAAATCCATAAAGAAGTGCATCAACATTGTCAGCCATAATTTACCAGTATATAAATAAGCAATCGCAAAAAACAATCCTATTCCAAATGCAAATGTAACTTGAGCAACAGTTGGTGCCAATTTTTGCCATCCCAAATTATCGAAATGAAGTAAGCCGAAAAACAAAGCACTGATAAAAATAGTTATTGGGACCTGCCATTTGCTCTTTCTCAAAGCATATAGCAATATGATAATCATTAAGTATCGATTCATTTCTTCCATTAACCCAGCTTCAGCTGCTTCGCTAAAACTATTTAGAGTAAACTTCATTGGATCAGCATGATAGGAAAAAAGGATAGAAAATAGATTATTACCCTGTCCACCAAATGCATTCCACAAAATATCAACAATCCCAAAAGCAATTAAAAAGACCAATACACTGTTAGAGAAATTAATTGATCTGTGGAATTTCAAATTGAAGTTAAAACTATAGCCCCATCCCTGTGCTAAAAAACAGCCTAAAATGATATAAGCTACGGCAGCCCAAAGACCAGTTGATATAATAGTATTAAAGAATTTATTTCCCGGGATATGACCTAATGTGCTAGCTTCCATTACATTTTCCATCATTAAAAAGACAAGAATTATGCGTGGAATAATCCAATTAACATCCCCAGCTATTGCGATGATAAAAGGCACTAACCATACTAAGCCGATTAGTAAAAAGACACTTGCTACTAAAATCCCCATTTGTGGCCAAGTTTTAGCTACTGCATTCATTAGTTCAATCCAGCCGCCTAAGGACAATAACGGCCAAAAGATAATCATCAACCATCGATTGAAAGTATCAACTTTTGGTGGCTTTTTCTGCCAAAGAACTAGTAGTAACATCAAAACTAACACTGGCGAGAAAAAGATTAATAAAAATACTTCGTTATGTTGCACCCATAATTGATGTCTCAAACCTGGATTAAGATAGAGAAAAATATAAAAAATTATACTTAGGACTAATTCCGCAATTAATGCATAGCGTGCTTTTTCTTTCATGTGGTTTAACTTCTTCCTAGTATTACTAACATACTCTCTTCAGTATACAAAAAAGGACTACCTAAGCCAAACTGCCTAGTAGTCCTTTCTTAAATTATTTACTAGCCTTACGATCTTTTCTAGAGATAATGAACATAATTAATGGTAAAACAATAAATCCAAAAATCATCATTGCTATTGCATACCAATTAATTCCAGTTACTTGTCCACTTGCATTAACCACACCAAATTGTGCTTTCCAGTTATATTCAACTAATAAGAAAATAACTAAGACGATTGAAAGAATTGGAACAACAATATCAGTCCATATGTTCTTCTGGGCATCTAAGACAGGTTCTGCAGTCTTTCCACGATAAAATTGGATAACTGCTAACGGAACTACAATGAAGCCTAGAAAACGTACCATTGCACTTAATGTAATCAAGTTAACCATGTTATATTCAAATGCCATTGGAATTAAAATTGCAAGTAATACTGAAATAAAGAACGTTCTAATTGGAAAATTATTCTTGGTTCTCTTAGTTAAACTCTTTGAAAATTGGTTTTCACGCGCCATAGCTTCCAAAATTCTCGGAGCATTAAAGCTAGAAGCAACGTTAATACCAAACATTGAAATTAAAGCACCTACTAGAATAACATCCCTTAAAATCTCATTTTTAAAAATTGCTGCAATCGCTACAACCTGCTTAGTTGTCATCAAGGCCTTAGGATCAAGCACCATCGCAACTGCAACAACACCAATATAAACTATCGCAATTACGATGATTGCTAAGGGAATAGCACGTGGTAAATTCTTAGCTGGATTTTTCATATCCTCTGAACCAGAAGCAACGGATTCAAATCCAGTAAAGGCATAAAAAGCTGATACAATTGCCATTACAAAGCCTGTAGTAGTTAAAGTTGGCACAATCTTTTGACCATTTTGAGTAATTTGATCTACTTCATTTAAGTTGCTTGAAGCCCCAGTCATAATTAATAATACTACTCCAGCAACAATAATTAATACTAAGGCAGCTAACTTACCAAGTGTTGCTAAATTCATGACATACTTAACAACCTTTTGACCAAATAAGTTAATGATCGTAATAACAGCCATTAAGATCAAAAAGCCAATGGTCACACTCATCGTTTTGTTTGGATTACCACCAAAAATAGAAATTGTTGATTTGATAACCCCAACTGCCATAACACCCCAAGCTACACTTGCAGAAAAGTAACGTAAAATCCCCATATAGAAACCTACATTATTTCCAAAAGCTGCCTTTGAATATGCATAAGCAGCACCAGATTTAGTTACATATTTTGCAGCCGCCGCAAAAGAAACAGCTAAAATAGAAGCAAAAATTGCCGCTATAAAGTATACAATTAACGCTTTTGATCCAGCCTGTTGAACAACGCTACCTGGCGTCAAGAATATTCCTGAACCAATAATTGAATTAATGGCTAAAAGTACAATCGACCAAAAGCCTAATTTACTTGTTTCATTCTCATTCATCTATTATTAACTTCTCTCTACTCTCTTTTTGCATTATCAATAATATGTTTAAATAAGTTATTTTGATAAGAAACAACGCGGTGAAGCATTTCAGGATGCCATTGAACAGCAATCACTGAAGCATCTTTATTTTCAATTGCTTCTACTACTCCATCAACACAACGAGCTGAAACCTTAAACTCAGGTGCAACATCTTTAATTAATTGATGGTGAAAAGAATTTGTCTGTATTTTTTCTTTTCCCAACAATTCAGCAATCTTAGTTCCTGCAACTGTTTCAACAGTATGAGTAAGTAAAGTTGGCGTTTGTCCCTGATTGTGTTTTAAAGTTTTTCCTTTTCTATAGCTTAAGTCTTGGTATAACGTTCCCCCGTGATACACATTTATTATTTGCACTCCACGACAAATTCCTAAAACAGGGACCCCGTTTTCTTCAGCTAACTTTAACAATAGCATGTCAAATTGATCTCGTTCAGGCCAAATATCTCCTAATTTTTGTTCTGGTTCTTCCTTATAATTATGAGGATCAACATCATGTCCACCAGATAAAATTAGACCCTGCACATTTAAAAGTTGTTCCTTAATCACTTCTTCATTTTCATTAAAGGGAATAATATAAGGAATTCCGCCATTCTGGATAACAGAATCAACATAATCTTCATTAACATAGCTACGACGATAACCTGGAAAAATACCACTATCATCAATGATTACAGAACCAGAAATGCCAATTATTGGTTTCATGTTGCACTCTCCTTTAACTTACTTTTTACCAGTTAGATTTAATTATAGAGTATATATTCTACTACGTAAATACCACAAGTTAAAATTAGCACTTTTTTCTCACAGTTCACTAATTTTTTGTTTCCGTTGATTGTAAAATCAAATTGAACACTTTAGAAAAATAAAAAGTCCATTCGGAC
>OAWU01000017.1_pt1 | contig 137053 bp, 124 predicted proteins | sample 1477041 | NCBI WGS metagenome assembly OAWU01 (sample SAMEA2580266, study PRJEB22360) | human gut metagenome | biome: human gut; feature: human-associated habitat; material: faeces | place: Denmark | collected 2008/2010
TGGACAATGGTTTTATTAAAGGTGATACTGTCCAGATTGTCCGAAAGAATGGTAAGATCCATGACTACGTTTTAGACGGTGAACGAGTTGAGCCACACGAAACATTGAGTTTAGAAAAGGTATCGGATATAATAAAGGAACTAGGCGAGGACAACTAAAAAAAGCACCAGTAAAGTACAACGCTCCCTCTTTCATATAACTAAATGTGCGCTAATTTTTAGCGTATTTTTTATTTATAAATAAAATCTGTTAAATCAAATATTTAAAGTTCAATTCTAAAAAATAAGTTTGGTACCTATCAGACTTTTTGAAGTTTCTAATAAACTGTATGTATTTTATTACCTTAGCACTACAAAAAAGGTCTTTTTTAAAAAATAAGCAATAATTGTTGATTTTAAAGAAAAAATAATATAAACTTTTTAAAAAAAGACGAAATTTTAAAAAGTTGGTGAAGAGAATGGACTATAAAAAATTAAAAATCGTAAAATATATGGATAAAAATAATGAAGAAGAGTATGAAAAAAGAATTAATGGTTACGGAGTTATAAAAACAGATATGTATCCTTATTTAATGAAAAGAGATTCCGTAAAGGCAGATTATCCTTTATTCGTTGTTCCTTTACAGAAACTTCAGATATTAATGCAGCAGATACAAGAGAAATCTAATATCATAAAAGACTTAGCAAACACTTTGCCGAATGTAGCCAAAGATCAATTTTATAAAGAACAATTATATAAAGCTGTAATTAATAATAATGAAATCGAAGGTGTTAAAACTACAAAAAAAGAAGTTTCTGAGGCATTTAATGCGTTAACCGATAAGAAAAATAAAAGAACAAGACTCCTTTCTACTGTTCGATTGTATCATGATATTCTTTCCAATGATTTTTTGAAGATTGATGACGTCACAGTAATAAGAGAAATTTATGACATATTAACTGAAGGAGAAATTGAAAGCAATGATGCACTAGATGGAGAGCTATTCAGAAATGATATTGTTGAGGTTGTAGACCAAAAATCAGGGCGAACTGAACACATTCCACCAAAGAATGAAACGAAAATACTAATGATGTTGTCAAGTTGGATTACTTTTATTAATGATAAAACAGCACCATTTTTAATAAAGGCTACCCTTGCTCACTATTTTTTCGAAAACATTCACCCATTTTATGATGGGAATGGACGGACTGGACGATATATTCTATCAAGGTACCTTTCTCGAAAGCTTGATATATACTCAGGACTAGTTATTTCGCAAAAAATTAACGAAAATAAAAAGAAATATTACGATGCATTTAGAACTACTGGAGACTACGATAACAAAGCTGAAGGAACTTTTTTTGTAATAGATATATTAGAATTATTGAAAGAAGGTCAAGATGATATTATTAAATTTCTAAATGATAAGCAGGCTCTTTTAGGTGCTTTTTGGGATAAAATCAAACATCATCCTAATATGACCGATTTAGAAAGAGAAATATTATTTTTACTTTTCCAATCTACTGTTTTCGTGGATCTTCCTAAAGATGGTATTAAAGATAATGAAATCGTTACTATCTTATCTGCTAGTTATCCCAAAAAGACGATTAAAGACAACATAAAACTCTTGAGGAGTCAAGGAATAATCACGCAAACTACTAAGGCGCCAAGTAGACACCTTTTAGAAATTAATAAATTATTGAATGATTGAGCAACTTTCTATATTTCTTATATAAAAATAACTTTGGACTATACAACTACATGAACACCATTATAAAATCTCCGTTTTTTTAATAGATTATCAAGAAGCTAAAAAAGTGTAGTTTTGACTACACTTTTTCCTTGCCTGCTAAACTCGTAAAGTGATTGATACCCTAACGGGTATTTTTTTGCTTTCCTTTTTGCTAACTTTCGAGGTAAGCAAACGGCAACTTATGGGGTATGAATTACTAGAATAGCTCACAAAATCGCTTTGTTATCACTCTAATAAAACCTATGAAAAATGAGTTGTTATTTTCTATAGAAATACTAAAAAAGCAACCTGAAACAGGTTGCTTTAGAAGGTAGACAGACGATTTAAATGTGTCAAAAACTAAGAGGGCGACACATGATTTGCAATAAATCCTTGATTTACAATCAAAGTTAGCATAAACCGAAATTCTGTCTGTCATTTAATCATTTTCAATTTTTTCAGCTTCGCTACTGAATTTTTGTGCGATGGCTTCGAGAGCCAATTCATCGGTGTCAGGAAGCGTGATGGCATCGTCAGAGATTTCATCAATATTTGCATAGAATTCAATGTGATTCTTAAGATTTTGCAGATGAATAGGGGCGTCTCCACCATATTCTCCATCGAGATTAATCATCATACGATCTTCACCTAAGGGCTCGATATCTAGCGAACTGGTTTTGATATAAGCAACTCTCTTATCATAGATGTGTTTTCCACCTTGAAGAACCTGTCGAATAAGGTCAACCAGCTCAAAAAGGTTGGCTGTTTTAACCATGATTAGGGTAAATTTACCATCGTCCAGTTTAGCATCCGGAGCAATCGTTTCAAAACCACCGACCGAATTGGTCAGGGCAACGAAAATCATAGAAATGCCACCTTCAAAGACGCCCTCATCATGTGTAATGCGAACTGGAACCTTCTTAACTTGAGGCAACAGCTCAGCTCCTTTAACCAGATAAGCCAAGTAACCAAGGACCGTCTTCAATCGACTAGGCACACTATAGGTTAATTCGGTAAAGGAACCTGCAGCCGCAATGTTGATGAAGTATTTATCATCATAGGCACGACCAATGTCCATCTGCAGGGTTTGTTTTTTGGCAATGACTTTGGCTGCTTCAACAGGATTCCCTCTTGGAATCTTCAAAGCACGCGCAAAGTCATTCGTTGTTCCTGTTGGAATCACTGCCATTTGTGGGCGCATTTTGAGCGGAGCAATCCCAGAAACCACTTCGTTAATCGTTCCATCACCACCGGCAGCAATAACCAAGTCGAAACCTGCTTTAGCGGCACGAGTGGCCTCATTTTTGGCTGAGTTTTCATCTGGTGTTGTTTGAAAAGCTGACGCTTCAAAGCCAGCACCTTCCAAAATATCCAATACTTCAGCAACATTTTTCTTCATAATTTCTTGCCCAGATGTTGGATTATAAATTAAGCGGGCACGTTTTTGTTTCATATTGAACTCCTATAAATTCAGCAACCAAGCCTCGTCCACTACATCAATGCCTAGGCTTTGTGCTTTTTCCAACTTACTTCCGGCATCACTACCAGCAACTACTAAATCTGTTTTCTTAGAGACAGATCCTGTCACCTTGGCACCTAAGGCCTCTAGTTTTGCTTTTGCTTCGCTACGTTTAAGATGTTCCAATTTACCTGTCAAAACGACCGTCTTTCCAGACAAAATGGCATCATCTGCAACTTTTTGCCCAAGATAGGCCATATTAATGCCATAGGATTCTAGTTCTTTCAAAAGAACTTTAACTTCTTCCTTGGCGAAATAGCGTTGAATAGACCTGGCGATAACCTCCCCTAATCCATCGACAGCTGCAATGGCCTCAACATCAGCACTTGCCAAATTCTTGATCGTTTCAAAAGCTTCCAGCAACTGCTTACTTACTTTAGCACCGACATGACGAATGCCCAAGCCATAGAGTAATTTCTCAGCAGAGTTTTCTTTTGATGTTTGAATGGCAGCATAAAGTTTTTCAGCAGACTTTTCCTTGAAGCCTTCTAATTGGAGGAAATCCTGGCTGTTCAAGCCATAGATATCAGCAACATCCTTAACCAAGTCAGCTTGAAAGAGCTTTTCAACCACTGAAGGTCCCATACCTGCGATGTTCATGGCATCACGAGATGCGAAATGAATCAGGCCTTCCTTAATCTGAGCAGGACAAGAAGGATTGATACAACGTAGGGCAACTTCATCTTCAAAATGCAAGAGACCACTGCCACAAGATGGACATTGTGTCGGTACTTCCATCGGCTCCTGTGTCGTACGCTTACTTTCTACTACACGAAGTACAGCAGGGATAATATCACCTGCCTTATAGACAATAACGGTATCACCAATGCGAATATCTTTCTCGGCAATATAATCGACATTGTGAAGGGTGGCTCGGCTAACTGTTGTCCCTGCCAATTGTACCGGCGTCAAATTGGCTGTCGGCGTTACCACACCCGTTCGACCCACTTGCCAGTCCACAGAGAGAAGCTCTGCTTCCTTTTCCTCAGCCGGGAATTTATAAGCAATAGCCCAACGTGGTGCCTTAACTGTAAAGCCTAATTCTTCTTGCATGGCCAAGCTATTGACCTTGATGACAACACCATCAATGTCGTAGGCCAAGTGATCACGATCCTGACCGACAGCTTGAATAAAGTCCCAGATCTCATCCATCGATGAGGTGACAATACGACGTGGATTGACTGAAAAACCAAGTTCTGTTACCTCATTCAAGACATCGTTTTGCGTCAAGCGTTCCGTTGGACTGGCTTCCTGGTAAAGGAAGGTCGCCAAACGACGCTCAGCCACCACTTTAGTATCCAATTGACGAAGGGTTCCTGCAGCAGCGTTACGAGGATTGGCAAATTCTGCCTCACCATTTTCTTGGCGTTGGGTATTGATGCGCTCAAACTCAGCCCGTGGCAAATAACACTCCCCACGCACGGTAATATTAAGCGGTTGGTCCAACTTCAGTGGAATATCTGAGATACGCTTGACATTTTCAGTGATATTTTCACCAACTGAACCGTCACCACGTGTCGCACCGACTTGTAAAATACCATTCACATAGGTCAATGAGATAGAAAGACCATCGATTTTGAGTTCAGCCATATAATCAGCATTAGGAAATTCGTCCTTAACTCTCTTATCAAAGGTATCCAGTTCTTCTCGAGAAAAAGCATCCTGCAAACTATAAAGGGGATACTCATGTTGGTATTTCTCAAAACCATCAAGGACCAAACCTCCCACACGATGGGTCGGACTATCTGCTTGAACAAGCTCGGGGTGCTCAGCCTCTAAAGCTACAAGTTCACGATAGAGCTTATCATACTCGGCATCTGATATCGAGGGATTATCTTTAGTATAATACTCTTTTGCATACTGGTTAAGTTTGGCAACCAGCTCTTTCATTCGTTTTTCCATAGGAACATTATATCACAGAGCAGACAGCAGTCCAAATAACCATTATAAACTATACCTATAACTCATTAAAACGCCCTGTAAAAGGGCGTTTTAACTTTGATAGATTATAATTCTTCTTGTAAGTCATATTTACTTTCTCTTTTAAGGAAAGCTATTCGACCTCCTTCGAGAATATCACAAACGTGTTCTTTAATGCTATATCTCTGCAGCAAAAATTGGCTTTTCTCGTCCTTAACTATACTTTCCAAGGCACCATTTACATAATCGAAGACTTTACCGTTTTTATTTTTGGAAACATCCGATTCTTGATTTGCAACAATAACATTCTCACAATCTCCTGCAACAACAATATTAGGGTTGTGAGTAACAAGAATAATCTGACGATTTAATTTCGTCTTTTTTATATAAGCCGTTAATTCATTATAAATAGCACGGTTATCCAGACTATCTTCTGGCTGGTCAATTAAGACTGGAATTTTACTATCTGAGAAATCTAAAATCAGTTTCAGAACAATAAATGCTTTCTTGCCGGGTGACATTTGTTCAAATTTATCCTTCTGATATTCTATGTCAAAACGATACGAATAAAAATTTTTGCCAAAAAAATACTCAATATGAGATAACTTATCTCTATTACCATTAAAAGTTAAGGTGTCGTCTTCAAAAATCTTATCAACTACGGAATCAAAATTCTCTTCTAAATTATCAATAAAATCCTGTTTAGCGTGGCCTCTAGCATTGATATAATCAAACTCAGAATGTAAATCATTTAATGAAAAATTGATAGTTATCTTTAAATCATCTTTCTCTGATATATCAAAAGAATCTTGCAGTTCAGTTCTAAAAATTGAATATTGTTTATACTTTAGGATAATGTCATTTTTAATTCTATTTTCTTTATCAGTAAGGGATTTTAATCTACTATTAAATTTATCAATTTTAGATAGAATTTCATTTTCCGACTTAATTGACGCATCTAGCTTGGCAACTTCATTATTACTCTCTAAATATTGAGTACACTTCTGAAACAACTTGTCATTCTTTATAGTATCTATCTTTTCCTCAACACTATGAATTGTTTTAGCTAGGTTAGACTTAAGTTTTTCTACTTTATCTTTAAATTCTTTCTGTATATTTTTATTCAAAGATTCAACAAAAATGTCCAACTCATTTTGGAGAAATTCAGAAGGTTCATCAAATCTATCACAACGAAGCTCTACATCCGAAATAAATAATTCAGCTATATAATTCAAATCAGACTGATGAGAGTTTTTTTTCAATATATTTATTTTTAACTCCTCACTCATTTTATCGAATGATTCTCGCTCAATATCGGTTATAGAACCATTTTTTAATAATTTTTGCTTTTTGTCTTCATAGATTTTAATTCTATCTAAAGTCGCCTGTCTTTCTTCTTCAGGCTTAACTAATTCATTCTGTGAACGCTTAGTCTCCTTATACTCATGAAATAACTGTCGAATTTCACTTTGTAAGTTACTACACTTTTGATCATATATTTTTATTGCTGAATCCATTCCCTTGGATTGTATTATATCTCCAACCAAATCCTTCAGTTTGCTACTATCTTTAGCTAAAGAAAACATATACTCTTGAGGTATGTAATGAATTTTTCTGGAATCATCCTCTTTGCCGTCTCTCCAAACAACACGAAAATTATCCAAGTCTTTAAAATAATAGCTTCCCTTATCTATGCTATTCCCTAATTTTTTAGCAATCGAATTTAATAATGTTGATTTTCCTGTAGACCTGCCTCCGATGATAGTATTTAGATTTTCAGATAGATAAATTTCTTCTCCTGGATAACCAATTCTATCAATCACAAGCTCATCTTTTTCAAGTAATGGCTTTTCTTTTGATAAACTAATACGATATTCAGGTTCATATTTTATCTGTCTTAATCCATCGAAGGTTAGATCAGACTTTATCCAAGAATACTTCATTCCTATTTGCTCCAATGAATGAGCGTCTGAAGATTGAAGTAAGGGTTTAATATACTTTGGATGATTCAACCAGTACTCTCTATCTTTGAAAGTATTATCATGAGAACAATTAGTATCTTGACAGTCGTCGGGATTATCGCAGCTAGAATGAAGTATGAAGTCTGAATTTCGACAAACATCTTCATAGATAGAACTAATTTTCACTCTCGCATTCCCGTGTCCCCTCGACAAAAATCCTTTTAAATATCTGCCATTTAATTCTTCATCGCTTTCCAGAGTAGATATAAGGCTATTAAAAGGGACACTTGCCAAATTATCGATTTCACCCTTTGTCAACCTATTAAAGGATTTATCAGTGTTACCAATTTTTGCCTTTAAATTGGCTAACAAATTTTTGATAATTTGATTTTCTATACTATTGTCAAAAATAACATGATAATCAAAAAACTGATTTGAATTATTCGTATTAGTGAGTCTAACCTCAAGGTTTAAAAATGTAACAATACCTTCAGAATTTAGCTTATCCTTCAATATAAAATCTTCATCTTTAAAATTGAAATAATTAGTTAAACCAACTGCTGAAATACCCTCATCCTTAAGTTTCTTGATAAACTGTTTAATATCGGGACTACCATCTGCCAAATGTTCAAAATTATTATTCAATATCGTATATGGTGAATGTATATGTAAGTCCCATTTTCTAAATTCTGAACCTCTATTAACTGTCATAATAACCTCCATACATAGTTCTATAAGATTCTCAGAGTTTCCTTAACCTCATTCTTACTTACCGCATCATTAAAGAACGGCAAGCCGATAATGCGATAACGGTCATCATCAACCAAGGTTCTTGCCTTGTCTCGTTCAGAGATTTGATGCAAGAACTCTTGTTTCCAGCCTTCCTTACTATTTTCGAAAGTATTATTCGAATCCAAGAATTGACTGCCTTTTGGTTCAATGAAAATCTGCCAAGAAACATTACCTGTTTTCTTGTCGTTAGCAAACATGAGAAAATCTGGTTCAAAAGCCTGTCCTTTGTCAAAACTATAAATTCTCACAGCCTTTTCGTTTCGAAGCAAGTAAATATCCGTCCATTTTTCTTCAAGTTCAGTCATTAAATCCTTAACCAAGCGAACGAGAAGTTTTTCTTCGCTTGTACCAAAGTTGTCGTTGTAAGCATACCAATTTAGATTATCCAAGTCCTCGAAATATTGTGTCTCGGCTGAATTTTTCTGGGACAAACCGAACTCTGCCTGACTTTGGTGATTAATAGTATATTTCCGCAAAATATTATCTTCAAAGAGATCCTTAATTTTGTACTGTTCAAATTTTTCTGAACCAAAGAAACGCTCCTCGGTCGCAATCAAATCTTTTTCAATATAATGGAGAAGCTTTTCAGTAATATAAAGTTTGTCGTCTGGAGTTAAATCATTCACTCGTTTATACCTTGACTCCACTCGAATATCAATATCTGAAAGCATATCGATAAATCCAGCAACATTTGGCAATCCTACAAAAGCTTTCTGTAGATTATCGAACGAGAACTTTCTATTGCGATTGATAGCCGTTCTGACAATATTGTTGCTGATAACTTTACCAAATTTGAAGGTGATCGCCTCTAATGAATCTGAAACATAATTTCCTTCATCAAATGCCTCGATATCTCGCACTCCGTAGGTTGGGAGTTTAACTTCGAAAGATTTAGGAATGAAATTCGTATCAAACAGACTTCCTTGCCGTTGTTCAAGTAATTGCTCATAAGAGAGGCGTTTATTCATCCAAACGACACCATCTGTGTAGGTTCGAGTTTTTTTGAAAGACTCCTTAAGCTTAAGCTCACGTTCTTCCAGATTTTGGTCATCATAAATCCCAGATTCACGCAAGACTTGCTTGAGTTCTGAAATATAGCGAGGGTTGTTTGCAGAATGATAATGAAGTTGTTCAATCACTCGAAGTTCATTGTTCTCATTCTCATCAAACTTTCTAGTGTATTTTTCATCAAAATTATCTCCAATCACAAAAGGATAATAACGGGCACCACGGCCAATCAACTGCTTTTCGGTATTGGTGGTTTTTCCAGCAACAAATCCGTTTCTTGTGGTCTTCCCATCACGGGTGTCATAAAGTCGGACAATATCGAAAAGATTGAGAACATCCCAGCCTTCATTCAACATATCCACGGCGAAAATCGCACGGACTTCATTTGTCGGTTGTTCCAATGTATTGAGGAGAGTGAGGCTATCTTTGTTCTTGTTTTTTCCGTCCACTAATAGCAAGCGTTCTTGTCGAAAATCTTCCTGAAGCTCTGCAATCAAGTCAGCATCAGAAATACTAGCTGTCTCGAAGTAAGCAAACGCTTTTTTTAAGATACTGGATTTTTCATCCATTTCTGAAACTAGCTTTCGCTGGGCTAGAATATCAGCAGAGACAAGATTTTCCAGCAAATTCAAAAATTCGTCCAAATTTTTTTGGCTCTCAGCAATCTTCTGCGATTTGAACATGACCAAAGGTTTCAGATTGATACCATTTTTTAGCGCTATTTTCTTGCGGTATTGGCTGATAATAATAGCCTGCAGCATGCGATTTTTAACTTCGCCATCCACCAGATGAAAGAGGACGTCTTTCGAATACTTGTCCAGTCGAAACTCCTTCAAATCATATTTGAAAAGCAAGGATTTTTTGTACTTTTGAGCTAGGGTTGGATTGGTTAGATCAATCGTTGCCGTAAACTCAAAAATACTGGATTTTTTAGCGGTTTCCTGGATAGTTTCAATGGTAGACGTCCAGCTGGTGTTGTCTTTTTTCTCGTTTGTATTCAGTCCAGCGTTCAAGTGATGGGCTTCATCTGCCAGCATAACTACGGAAATATCCTTGAACTGTTCATATGAAAGGCAATTTTCCCGAGGGGTGTTCAAATCTTGGTGGAGCTTTTGGATGGTAGTAAAAACGATATTGATGCTGTCGCCACGGCTATCTGAAAAATCCGTCACTTCACGAACTGTCACGATTTGCCCGTCCATGACAATCTTCTCCGCAAATAGATACTTTCCAGAAGCACTCTCCAAGAAATTATCCTTAGTTTTCGTCAGAATATTATCGTTATTGACAAAGAAAATGAAGTTTCGTTCGCCTTGCTGGAACTTTTCCAAGATAATCGCCGCCATCAAAAGCGTCTTCCCAGAACCAGTCGCCATGTTATAAAGTACTTGTTCAGGGATAGCACGATTATCATCATTTTTATAATATAAATAACGCCCAAGTGCTTCCTGCTGGTATGATCGTAAGGGATATCTTAAATTTTGGGTGATATAATCAGGTAACTCTTCCTTGAAATTTTTAAAGCCTGACTTGCTAACCGTGTCATAAGTTTCATAGATAAAGGGCATGGTCTATTCCCCCCTTTCCATAGAAATCATGATTTAACTTCTTATCCTCAGCAGAAATCCCATAATCACTATCATCAATATCAGAGTAATTCACGTAGAGATTATTGTTATCTATAATTTCAGATAGTATTTGCTTTTGTTCTGCTAATGAAAGTAGTTCAAAGTCAGTCTGTTTTAATTTTTTAGGGTCAATACGATAAGACAAGAAGGATGACTTTTTCGCCATTTCAAATAACTCCAGAAGTTCTTCTGTTGTTGTCGCTTCGGAAATAGCATTTTTGAAGTCTTGGGCGTCATTTTTAAGTTCAGCGTAGACAAAACTACCGCCGCCAGACCAGTTAACGTCTTTGGAGACACCACCTTGTTCACCAGCGATAACCTTTTTCAGTCGCTCCACCGAAACCGTCTCAATATAGTCCATCTGCTCGATACCTATATACTGTCGGTTCATCTTATGAGCGACGGCTGCAGTTGTACCCGAACCAAGGTGGTAGTCAAGGACGATGTCCCCCTTACTGCTTGAAATAGAAATCAGATTCTGAATCAATTTTTCAGGTTTAGCAAAGGTAAAAACTCTGTCTCCAAATAATTCCTTAATTTCATCAGCACTTCGTTGATTAGTTCCATAGGAACCATCCCAGAAATCACTAGTTATTTGACCATTTTCAATCGCATCTTTAAGGTACATTTTTCCATATGGAATTTGTTTTCCTTTTGAAGGCCAATGTATCCCATCAACAGAAACTAATCTATTAAACTCAACTTTATTTATCATCCATGGACCGGATAATATTGTTCCTTCAGGTGTCTGAATATCATAATTGTATTTTCCTCTGGTTAAGTCCAGTATATTTGACCTTCTATATTTCCCGTTTTCATCTTCATATGAATATTCTTTTTGAGCTTTATTGGAAAGTGGTAACCTTTTTAGTTTTGCATCAGAATTTTTTCTATATATCAAAATAAAGTCTATAACATTTGCATAATCACCAATATTCGGCTGATTATCTGTTTTTCTCCAAGTTATCTGTCCTACAAACTTTTTATTATCTGAAGAAACATCAAATATTTCATCTGCTAACAACTTTAAATGATTAACCCCATCTATGCCTATGATAATTGAAATAAAACCATTTTCAGATAAGAGTTCTTTGGCCACTTCTAATCTATTTTTCATAAAAGTTAACCAAGTTGATAGTTTAAAATTTGAATTATAGCTAAATGAATCGTCTGATTTATTTTTATTAAAAAAATATGGAGGATCAATGATTATACTATCAATTTTCCCCACAAATCGTTTTTTGAGGCTATGAAGGGCAATGAGATTATTACCTTTGATGATGAGGTTATCACTATCACTGAGTTCTTCTACTTCATGCTCACCAGTTTCATCATACCGTTTGAAGTTAGTTAAAACCTTATTATCTAACAGACGATTAATCTCAGTCGGTGCGAGTGTCTCGTTAAAGAAAATTTCCTGTCGTTTGGCATCATTCTTAGTCTGTCCACCCTCTAGCACACAATCTTTGTATGGAAAATTCAGGACAACTTCCTGATTTTCTGATAGGTACTTGTCACCTGTCGCTAAACCGATTTTCGTCTTGTAAGATGTAAAGCTGTCAGGTAAAAACTCCTTGTTATTCAAAAACTGTAAAAAGACATCTTTCTTAAAGACTAGGGCGCCGGTTTCAAGCCTTGAAAAGAAATGATTTGAGATTTTCTCATCACTCATCAAGAGATTGAGAAGTTCAGGATTATATTGTCTTGCCAGCTCTGCTAATTTATTCTTATTAAGCACACCTTCCACCATAAAGGTGTCATTTTGCGTCAGAAGCCGTTCTAGTTCTTTCTTCATACTTTGGTATACCTTTCAGTTAATTGAAGGGCTGATAGGATTCCTTTATTATGAATATAATAAAGGAAGGGTACCCTTCGGGTTTATTTAATTTACTCGTTCTATTATAGCATACCTAGAGACCGTTTTCATAATATTCCTGCTACTTCGTAAATGCTAGTTTCTTCAGAAAAACACTGGACTTTTCTTGCAAAGAGAGTTATTTTCTGAGAGCATCAACCTAACTCAATTGGAGGACTGGTCGATGATAAAGAAACTTTCGACGCATTTTACGATTTGGACGACGATAAAGTACCTGCCAAATCAAAGCTCTAAATGAAGTCAAAGATCTACTGGACAAGATTGAACAAACTGAGTTCTCTTCAGATCGCACTCGAAAGTTAATGTCTCAAACTGATGAAATTTGGGCGACAGATAGCTTTGAAAAATATGACAACATACGAAAAACGGCTGAGAAGTTCAGCCGTTTTTACTTGCTTTTAATATTCGCATCGCTATTCGCTTCGCGTGAGATTTGGTTGGCAGAGTGTCGCCGTTTCTTAGGTATTTCGTCAGGCGACTTATTATCTATTCTGAGATGTTTTCAGGGCGTCTGGGTACTATTTCGATAGATGAATAGAAAATATAAATTCCAGCATTCAAACAGTTAAGCTGAGCCATAGACCAAAGATTGAAGTAAGGCAAACATCACCAAGCTTTCAGTATTTACCAAGTTTTAATTTAAAACACTCAATTATTTTAGAAAATAACGTTAAACAAGAATTAACAAAACTTGGCAATAAAATCCGCCAACAAATCTTCTGGGGATTGATACCAGAAATGTCAGAGTGGGAGTTCGATGAACTTGGGGCGTACCTGCCTGCTATCAGCCTACCAGTATTCCTTAACAATTTAACCGTTAAAAATAGCGTTATGGGGTTTAAGGTAACGAGGTTCGAGCAATTTACCAAACATACTGAAATAGACGAAATTAACGGCACAATTAGAAAATTTAGCACAAAACTACAAGCGATTATTGATAGCAAAACCGAACAAGAATTTTGCCAAAAGTTGCTTTAGATTTTGTAAAGGAATGAAACGATTAGAACTACCTCAACCGATATTCTTCCAACTCCTCCATATTTTCCGCATCCTCCATTACCTCAACTGGAGCAAGGTAAAAATCAATTGGTAAATGAACGTGTTGCCGAACAAATAATTGACACAATTTTCTAAAGAAATTATTGTCTATTTCCACCTCTAAAATTTCCAAAAGTTTTAAACCGACGGTTGTAAATGAATAACTATTAAAGTGTATATCAAAAGGTTTAGATTCACTTGTAAACGCAAAAACCAGATTATCATTCTGAAATCCAGCAGGATCACTTTTTACAGAAATAGTGTTGTCTACTCTCGCCCCGATATTGATAAGTCCAAACTCTTCCATCAAAAGAAATTCCGCATTGCCAATTCCAAAATCTTTGTATAGTTCAACTTCCTCATTAGTTACTGGAGCATAGAGATAATATTCCCCATCTTCGTCAATAACAACCAGCTTTGCTAAAGATTTAAAAATCGTAATTTCCTTGATAGTCATCTGCCCAGTAATTGCCCAAAATTTAGGCGGAAGAGTTTCATTGAGTGTTGCCTCCTCCAACTCATCTCCCCAAGCTGACAGAGTTGGAGGATTTTGTATTACAGGAATTGTTGTTTTGTAGCCTATAGTTTTATCATGTCGAGAAGCTAAAGCATAGTAAAAGCACTCCGCTAAGAATAGGTACGGTCTATTGTCTTTATTTTTAGCATAAGACTGAAGCAAACCTTGGTAAATATCTTGATTCAAGTTTGTAGAGTCTTTCAACAGTCGGTATGTCGCCTCAACCATCTTCAAGCTTTCAAAATTACTATTTCGGAAGTTTTGGTTGCGTAGCCCTGCTTCAACTTTTGACAAATAAGTATCAATTGTTTCCTCAGAGATAATATCAGTTATATCCTTGTAAATGTTTCGACCTTGGTTGACACCAGAAAAAACTTTCGAAGCAGTATCGCTAGGATAATGATAATCCGTAAGTACCATCAAAATGGTTTTTGTCATTGCAGTTGGATTCTTCCAGCTGTGATTTTCTTTTTCTAATAGATGAAGTAACTCTTTAATCGTAAACATATCACATCTCCTTTTTAGCAATCAAATCGCAAGACTTTGGCAAAAAATAACTCTTTACACCTGTTATACTATAACCAAGTTAGCTAACTGAATTATATCAAAAGGAGACCCACTATGTCACATCTACCACAAAACTCTCAAAACCCAGAAGTCTTGCCAATTTCAGCCCTTAATCCACAGAAAATGGCAATTGCTCGCCAGCTCAACCAAGATATGGCAGTCATTCAAGCCAACGAACTATTGGCTCAAGACGTCTTAAATAAGATTGCTAACCTTTCGGAGTTAGAAAGTCATATCTTGGCACAAAATCCACAAGCGAAAGGTCGGACAGACTTCATTATCAAGGCGTTCACTTATGCTTCAGCACAACGTTTCAAATAGGAGGTGATTATGAATTGGTATCTTATTGCTCTCTTGGTGCTCGCTGTTCTCTTCTTTCTCGGATTAGTCTTATTGGAATACGGTGAAGATGAGACAACTTCGAACAATCCAACGGAAAATTACTCGCAAGACGAAATCGCTCTGGCAGAATTTCTCGAAACCCGAGAAGCTATTAACGAAGATTTCCTGATAGCACAGAAAAAGCTACTGGAAACTATCAACAATGAAAGAAGGTGATTTTAAGATAGGACGTTGTATTTCTTACAACAACGAACAAGGCGAGCGAATTTAGCTCACCCTACCTCTATTCATTGCTTTCGCATCGCTCCAAAAGTTCAAAATACTTATGATTTGAAATCCCCTAAAGCTGAAGTATAGTTGGAGCGTCTAACAAGACAGAAAGGATTTTCAAATGAAAACACAACAAGAGCAAACCAAACAACACACATCAAAGAAATTCAAAACTATACTCGCAGACCCACCTTGGGAGATTGCCCAAAAAGGCAAGCTTGGTGCGAGTAGGCACTACAATTTGATGAGCTTGGAAGCTATCAAAAATATACCAGTCACAGACCTCGCTGAAGACAATGCTCATCTCTGGCTCTGGACATACCCTGCCGCCCTCGAACAATCTTTCGAAGTGGTGCGCGCTTGGGGCTTCGAACCAAAATCCATCTTTACTTGGGTGAAACCTCGACTTGGATTAGGAAATTACCTTCGAAACTGCACCGAACAGATGATTTTTGCGACACGAGGCAAAGCTCCTATCAAGTTCAAAGGGCAAATGAATTGGGGAATGTTCCCTGTTCAAGACCATTCTCACAAGCCTGAAGAAGTTTATTCGATTATCGAACGCTGTTCAGACGGAGATTATTTAGAACTCTTTGCACGCCGTCCTGTTCCCTCAGATAAAAACTGGAGTATTTGGGGTAATGAAATTAAAAGTGACATTATCATTCCGAACTATCCCGTCCCAGAGTATTCTGAAAATGCTCGAGATTTCACCAACGGAGGCGATGATGAATGAAGAAATTTCTAAGTCTCTCTGTTTCGTTTTTCTTCGGCTCGTGGCTAATTTACCAAGGAGCGCTATTACTTCAAAATATTTGGCTCTTTCTTGTATTGCTGATCGGGGGAATATTAACAGTTGGTTTAATTGGCAAGTACTTTCTAAACAAAAGTAAATGGAGGTAATATGAAAAGACCACACTTATTAGTTTGGCAACGTGTCGAATGGACAAGACCGTTCTCATTTGAAAAGGTTTGTGATTTTATGGCACAACTCAATGGTTTTTCACGCAGACAGCCTTTCATTTGGGAGATTCGATTAAAACAAAATAAAGCCGACTTCCTGATTGGCGCCGACCCATTAGATGTCAAATTTCTTAAAAGTATGATGACCGCTCATCATTCTGTCCGTTTCGATAGCACAAAACGTTCGAAAGTTGCCAGTGCGTACCACTTAACGCTTTCAAAAAACCATTTCGCCCTCCAAACCAAACAAACAGAAAACTTGGTGCGCACTGTCCTCTCGCATTCTAGCTTACTTCGAAAGAATGAAGCTATTATCATTCAATTGGTGGTTGGAAAATCAACATCCCCAAAACCTCTTCCTAAAGATTTACCAAACCCAAACACAACTTTCTGGCAAACTGTGACAGGTAATATTCCTAAATTGTCATCAGACGAAAAAGCGCTCCTTAAAGAAAAGCTTCATCATAGCCAGTTTAAGTTGTCAATGCGTTTAGGATTTCAAGTGGAAAGCAAGCCACGAGAACTTCAGTTACTGAAGAGTTTGTTATCTTCCTTTAGACTATTGGAGCGAGCTGAGGCAAAGTTCTCTGCAAAGCCAACTTCAAGCGAAAAAATAAACCACGGCATGATTCCGTGGCACTTCCAAACGATTGTATCAAGCATTGAACTCGCCAGCCTCTTTCTACTACCAGCTGGCGACGCTCCATACGCAGGCGTTTTACCTCTTTCGCCTAAAGCTATTTTACCACCACTTGGACTATCTCATCAAGTCCAAAGACCATTTGGATTAAGTTTAGAAAATCCAGCAAGATTTGTTGGAATTTCAGCTCAAAGCGGACTGTCTCACACATGGATCTTGGGCGGAACTGGAAGTGGAAAATCAACCACAATGCTTAACCTCATCTTGGCAGATGCTAAAGAAAATCGCTCTGCTGTGGTGATTGACCCAAAAGCAACTCTTGTCTCAGATATTTTAGAGAGGCTCCCTAAGGGACGAGACCAAGATACGGTCATTTTAGATCCCAGTCAAACTGGTAAAGCCGTTTCAATCAACCCATTTGATTTAGTCGCTTTCGGCGTTCCAGCAGAATTAGTTGCAGATATGTTACTTGGTGTCTTTCAAGAAATTTTCGAAGACTCCTTGGGTGTCTACACACAAGATATTCTCTCCCACACTTTTCACACACTGGCAAAAATTCACGGATCGACTTTACTTGATTTAGTGCCACTCTTAACTAACAAAATTTTTAGATATCAGTTATTGAAAGGTATCTCAGACCCATTTTTATTGGATTTTTGGCAAGGTTACGACAGTTTGAGTGACTCTGCTCGACAGACCATGATTTCACCCGTTCTCAATAAATTTCGAGGGATTTTACTTCGCCCTGCCCTTCGAGGAATCTTAGGAAAATCTTCAAACAATTTCTCTTTAAAAGACATCTTCGACCAGTCAAGACTACTATTAGTTCCCCTGAATAAAGGAATTATCGGCTCAGAAAATGCCAAATTTATTGGAGCAATCTTGTTAGGGTGCTTATATCAGTTAACGCTTCTCAGAGCTAAGGAAACCGTTCGCAAGCCAGTTTTCATCTATATTGACGAAGTAGCAGATTACCTCAAGCTCCCAGTTTCTCTGGACGACGCACTCTCTATGTCTCGAAGCCTTGGTGTTGGTTATATTTTAGCGAATCAGTTTTCAAAACAGTTGCCTAAACAGATCCGCCACGCCATTTACACCAACTGCCACAACCAGATTATTTTTGGACTCTCAATGAATGAGGCGAGGGAATTAGCTGGACTCGTCCCTGAACTCTCCGATGAAGATTTCTACAAATTACCGCCGTTTCAGGTCTATGCCAGAGTCTCAATCATAAAGAATACTTTCAAATGGCTATCTGCTAAAACTTTGCCAGCACCACCAGCTTTTCGAAAGAAAGATGAGATTTATGGTGAGAGTTTCGAACGATACGGCTTGACTCTTAGAGAAGAACCGCCATGTAAAAAAACAGCCAAACCAATTTCAAGCATTGGCAGGAAGAAAAAGGAGGCACAAAATGAAACTGATTAAACAAGACTATGAACTGTTAAGTTTACTTAATCATTGTCGTTATATCACAACCAAACAAATTGTTCGGCTGTATTTCTCAAACAACACTCTTAAAACTGCCACAAGACGAGCTAACCTTTTTACCAAGAAACTATCTAACCTAGGGCTTATCACCCACCTTGAACGTCGAATTGGCGGTATACGTGCTGGGAGTGGCTCGTATATTTGGTATCTAACACACAAAGGGACTAAGTCGTTGCATGAGATTGAGCCAAACGTCAAACTTCGTTTCAAAAATAAATATGAACCGACACAACATCATCTGAAACACCAACTCTTTGTTACGCAGATTTTCGTGGAGTTGAAAACCTTAGATTTAGAAAAGAAAATCACTCTCGAAACCTTTTCCTTTGAACCAAAATGTTGGCGGAGCTTTGCGACCCTACTCTCCAACTCTACACTGAAGCCCGACGCTTTCACAAAATTAACCGTTGGAGATTTCGAAGATAGCTATTTCTTCGAGGCGGATAAAGCGACCGAACACCTTGGTAGAGTGGTTGCCAAGTGTAAACAGTATATTCAATATTTCAACACAGGAATTGAACAACGAGAAAATGAGATTTTCCCTTTGGTGATTTGGGTTGTACCAGATGAGAAACGTAAGCTGGCAATATTGAATCGTATCAAGGAGGATTTAAATGCTTACTGGGAACTCTTCACTGTTGTTACTTTAGAGGAATTACCTGATTTTATTCAAGGAGGACGTGATGAATAAAGAACAGATACTTAAAATCGGCAAAGTGACAATTGTGATAGTGCGAAAGTTTACAGGAAAAGATAGTCTTGAAAGGAAACTCCAACGCTTGATTCTGGAGAAGGATTAATTGGACTTCCTAGCCCGACAGAGTTATCATGTCAGTGGGTTATAGGTGAATCGAAAGGAGCACACTATGAACAAAAGTACATTGACAATTAAAGATATCAAAACACAGAATTTGAATAGTCTGCCAGACAAAATAACTGCACTCTATTGCCGTTTGTCTGCTGAAGATGCCAACGAGGGCGAGAGTAACTCTATTTCCAACCAGAAACAAATTCTCGCTCAAGTGGCTATGCGTGAAAATTTGCCAAATCCATTCTTCTTTGTGGACGATGGTTTCTCAGGTTCGAATGCTCAGAGACCAGATTTTCAACTGATGATCAACTTGGTTGAATCTGGTAAAATCCAAGCGGTTATCGTGAAAGATTTGAGCCGCCTTAGTCGAGATTACCTCTTAACTGGACAGCTAACCGAAATTACGTTTCCATCGAAAAACGTTCGCTTCATTTCTTTAAATGAGAATCTGGATAGCTCAAAAAGTAACAGCCAAGACGCTTATCTCGCACCTCTAGTATCCTTGTTTAACAACTGGTATTCGCTCCAATGTAGCGAAAAGATTAAGTTATCCAAGCATACCAAGGCAAAAACTGGCGAAAAAATTAGTTGGATTGCCCCATACGGCTATCTCAAAAATCCAGAAAATCCCAAAGAATGGATTATTGATGACTACGCCAGCCAAATTGTGAAACGAGTATTTAAGGAGTATCTAGCAGGAATGTCATTGATGGAAATTGCTCGCAGACTTCGAAAAGACAAGATTTTGACCCCTGCTAATTACAAGAAAAAGTTAGGGCTTTCGAATTATCGAATTATCGAAACAGACCCTTATTACTGGAAAAATCAGATGATTTGCCAGATGCTCGAAAAGGAGGAATACACTGGGGCGACCATCAATTTGAAAACAGCAAAAGTTTCCTACAAACAGCGGAGTTGTAGATTGCGACCTCGAGAAGATTGGTTGATTTTTCCAAACACTCACGAGGCGATTATCTCACAAGAAGATTTTGAAATGGCTCGGAAAATGCTCGGTCATAAGCGAGTTAGCCAGCGACACAATTGGAAAGATAAGCCTGGTCACGAAAATCTATTTGCAGGTTTAGTATTCTGCGAGAATGGACACAAGCTTAGTTTTTGCCCACAACAGAAAGGCGACATCAATCTTGACCACTATAAGTGTTACCACTACCGTCGGGCTGGTGATACCTGTTCGGGCTTACATTATCTTCGGAAAGAAGTTCTAGAGGAATTGGTTTTGAGAGACCTCCAGCAACTAATCTCAGCCATTCATTTTGACGAGAAACAGCTTCTTGAAAAGCTGAAATCTCGCTTTGATATTCAAGAGACTAAGAAACAAGATAGTCTACGTAAACAGTTATCTCGTTTCAAAAAGCGTTCAAAGGAGTTGGATACTATTATCCAAAAACTCTATGAAAAGCAATTGCTGGACGAGATTAGCGATGAGCGGTTTCGTAAGTTAACAGATAGCTACGAGAGCGAGCAAGTTGAACTCAACCAGCAAATTGTAAAGCTTCAAGAGGTTTTGATTAGTCAAACTGAATCCAAGGAAAATGTCGACAAATTTATGCAAACCATTCGCAGATACACGAATCTTGAAACCTTGACGACTCAGTTAGTGAATGAGCTAATCGACAAAATTATCGTCCATCAGCCAACAGGACGTGGCAAGAACCGCCAAGTCACGATTGAACTTCATTACCGATTTATTGGAGAACTATAAAACGAGCGAGGGAAAACCTCGCTCGTAAACTAATAACAGATGGACTGCTCGGTAAGTGGTGGATATTTTATCATAAAAGCAACAAAAAACGCCTTTACAGACGTTAATTTAGGAAACAAAATCAATCACTTTGGCTAATTTTTTGATAAGAATGGCACCGACCAAGAGTGAGGCCAATTCTCCCATAGCTACAGAGAACCAAGTTGCCCAAAACGGAGCATGAGCCACCAAGGTCAACTCAGCAGCAATAGTCACCATGAAGAATGAAAAATAAAGGGCAAAATAGACCTGGGCCTTGTCAAAAAGACCTCCAAAAATATCTTGATTCTTAAAGCGGTCAAAGAAATGGACACCTGAGCCGACAAAAACCAAGGTTGAGAGACTACCAACGACCACATCAATCATGTTAAAACTAAAGAAGTTGGCAATCAAACATCCCAAGGTCACAGCAATGATATACTTGCGATTATAAAATCCCAAAAGATTAAACATTTCTGCAATTCGAAACTGGTATGGACCATACGAAATCAGATTAAAAGGTGGCACAATGGTCAAGACCACATAAAGTGCTGCCACAATAGCAATATGAGTTAAATCACGAATAGTTTGATTTTTCATTTTTTCCTCTACAATCTCTCTATTTTTTTCTTTGACAAGAACTCATTCCCGCCAAAAGAGCCTGGACCTCGCCAAGCTCTCTTTAGCATCTAAGAATTGTCCTCGTCTTTTTTGTGTTTTGTGCTATCATTACCATCTCCTGAAAAACTATGAATAATGGTAAGCACATCTCCTCTTCGGCTGTGTAGTTCACCTTGTTTAAGTTCCTGATAGGTTGCGTTAAAAATAGCCCCCAGAATCAAAATCCTTGCTAAAAAGATAAACCAAAGCATGAAGACGAAGATCATAATTGACCCGAATAACTTGATATCAACCAATCGACTCAGCGTACGAATCACATAGGTCCCAAACAAATTGCTCAAATACCCAATCACCAAGGTTGTAAAAATAGTCCCCGGCATGATATAACGAATTTTTCGAATCTTCACATTTGGAAGAATGAAATAAAGTACCATGACTCCCAGAAATACCACTGCAACGCTCAAGGGCTGAATACTATTCAAAATCAGTTGAGTCAGATTAGACCCAATAGGATAGGTTTGATTAATAACTCGAAGGACCGACTGAACAATTGTGGATAACATAAGCGCAAAGGTCAGCAAAAACAAGATAACCAAACTCAAGAGTCCACCAATGATATGACTGATAAAGACATCTCGGTGTTCTGAGGCACCATATACCTTATTAATGGCCTTTTGAAGTGATGATAAGGACTTAATCATGGTCCAAAATCCTGTCAAAGAGGCCACTCCCAATAATTGTCCAGAAGGTGTGGAGAAGACATCCTTGACAACATTGGCTGCAGGAGCATAAAACTGCTTGGGAAGATGCTCACTCATAAAATTCAAGAGATCAGTGGTATCAATATTCAGATAGGGAAAGACATTGGCTGCAATGACAATGAGCGGAAAGACCGTCAAAATCAAATAATAAGCCACGGCAATGGTAGAAATATCTATCTCTGCACTACGATAATGTCTAAGGTAAACCTGCAAAGGTCGCCATTGAAGCCTATCTAGGAGACGGGCCATTATGCCTTGTCGTTTCATACTAGTAAGTTCTTTCTTGGCCTTGAGAAGTTAAAATGACTGGACCATCTTTGGTAATCACAAATTGGTGTTCGTATTGGCAGGAAAGACCGCCATCAAGCGTTTTATGTGCCCAACCCGTTTTAAGGTCTGTATCAATTTCCCAAGTTCCTGTGTTAATCATTGGCTCGATGGTCAAGACCATTCCTTCTTTAAGGCGGAGACCACGTCCAGCTACCCCATAGTTAGGAACCATTGGTTCTTCGTGCATTGTTGGTCCAACACCATGTCCAACCAAATCACGAACAACCCCGTAACCACGACTTTCAGCATATTCTTGAATAGCTGCACCGATATCACCGATACGGTTACCAACTACCGCTTGTTCAATACCAAGGTACATAGCCTCACGAGTTACTTCCATAAGGTTTTTAACTTCATCAGAAGGTGTCCCAATCGCATAAGCCCAACATGAGTCAGCCAAACCACCAGTGTAAGATTCTGTGTATTTTTTAACTTGAGCAACATTGTCAAAGTTTAATTTTGATACATCAAGAATGGATTTGTCAAGAGGTTCTGACAAGACCATATCAACTTTCAAAAGGTCGCCATCTTTCAAAGTATAGTGACGTGGAAAGGCGTGTGCTACTTCATCATTAAGGGAACAACAAGTAGCATAAGGATAATCCATAACGCTTCCTTCAACTCCAATTTGAAGAGGAAGAACATTTTCTTCTTTACAGCGACGACGCACATACTCTTCTACTTCCCACATATCCACTCCTGGTTTCAAGAGGTCACGTAGACCAATGTGGATGCTGGCAAGAAAATCTCCTGCCTTATCCATTGCTTCAATTTCACGTGCTGATTTTAATGTAATCATTGTTTTCTCCGTTTTCTTTATATCTTTTATTTTTTATTCATTACTATGTTTTCTTAACCACAACAACTGATTTGCAGACGGTATGATTCCCATGAGTAACCATAAGGTCCAGATGGGCTCTACGTCTGGTCTCAGCAATAATACTCGGGGTAATCGTTACCTTATCATCAATCTGAGCCGCTTGAAGAAAGTAAAACATCATCTCTTCAATCACTAAGCCCTTCTGCGCCTGTTTTTCCATGATTCGATAAACTACTTCCTTAACCATCTCCGCAAGAACACCTTGGGTAAGGTTACCAGAATTATCAATCATGGTTGGTTCCACCTCAAAGTTAAAGGCATGCTTGTCTTGGTTCAGATTAGCTATCATTTGATCGCTAAAGGTGTGCAAATCACCGCGATTATTGTCTTGAAGTTCCTCTAAAACCTGTCGACGGGTGATCGTCCCTAGATAATGTTTTTCGTCATCCACAACAGGAATCATATCATAGTCTTCGAAAATCATCTTTTGAGCCACGGTCGCTAAACTAGTCTCAAGTCTGGTAACCGTAGGTTTTGTCATAATAGCTTTAAGCATGGTCGTTGGATGCTGGTTAGCCACATCACGCATGGTCACAATTCCAACAACCTGATTGTCATCAGACACAATCGGGAAACGAACGAGATTGGTCCGCTTAACCACATTCTGATAGTCCCTAACAGTCATTTCAGGAGTCATGTAAGTGTAATCTTCTCGTCTTGTATAAACCTGAGCAACTGGCTTGATATCTGTTTTAATCCGTACATTTGACAGGGCCTGGTTAATCATCGTTGCCACAGTAAAGGTATCATAGGTTGTAACCATGACTGGAAATTGTCTCAAACGAGAAAGTTCCTTAACCCGCTCAGAAACTTGAAATCCCCCTGTTACTAGGATAGCATTATTATGCTCAAGGGCCAATAATTGAATATCTTCACGGTCCCCAACAATAAGCAAATCTCCCTTTGTTAAATAACGCGTGATATTTTCAATAGTCATGGCACCAATGTAAAACTTACTGAAAACACGGTCCAAACCTTCGTGACCAGAAATAACTTCAGACTCTGTAATCTCAGCAATCTCTGCAAAAGTTAACTTGTCAAGACGTACTTGAACTTTCTTTTCAATGCGAACAGTACCGCTACGAGGCCGAGTCTCTACCAATCCTCGATTTTCAGCCTCTTTAATGGCTCGGTAGGCTGTTCCATCAGACACCTGCAAGTGGTTAGAAATACTACGTACACTGACACGCTTACCGATAGGCAGAGCCTCTAAATAATCTAGAATTTCTTGATGTTTACTCACTATTCTCCTCCTTCTCAAAGCGGAGATAATCACGCATGGCACGGGTGTATCTATCGGCTCCTTTAAAGCGAGACACGAGTTTAAAACCAGACTTTTCTGCCACACGAATAGATGCTTTATTTTCCAAATGGGCTATAAGAATGATACGTTCCATTCCCATAACTGATAAGGCTAAATCCGTTAGACAAGTGACTGCCTCCGTCATTAGGCCTCGTTCCCAGAAAGAAGCATTCAAAAAATAACCAAGTTCGGCAGTCCGTTTCTGGACATCTATCTTTTCAAAACGAATAACACCAATCATCTTACTCGACTCTTTATCCAAAATGGACCAAACACCCAAAGGTTCTTTCATGAAATAATGGACCAAAAGACAATCCGTCTCCAGCTGAGTTTTGGTTGATGGAAAGAAAAAGCGTAGGTTCTGTGGATTTGACACTATTTCGTGCAAGTCAAATCGATCTGAAAAGATGAGTGGCCTAAAAGAAAGGCGTTCTGACTCAAAGAAGGCAAAAGCCCCCAGACTAGTCCATATATCCATGAAAGTATTATAACACAGTTTTAAGAATGGAAAAAGGCTCAACCACAAGGGATTGAACCTTAGACTTAATCTTCGATCAAAGTAATATCTGCACCCAGATCAGAAAGTTTTTCGATGATATTTGAATACCCACGAAGGATATACTCAATATTCGTGATTTCGGTCTGACCATCCGCCATTAAACCTGCTGTAACAAGAGCTGCACCTGCACGCAAATCACTTGCCTTGACTGGGGCACCAGAAAATTGTGTCGGACCATTATAAACAATTTGACCACCAAGCACCTGAATATCTGCTCCCATACGAGCAAGTTCAGGAACGTGATTCACACGCTTTTCATAAATGGTATCAATGATTTTTCCTCGGCCTTCCGCTTTCAACAATAAGGGAGTCATGGGTTGTTGTAAATCAGTCGCAAAGCCTGGATAAGGTGATGTCTTAATATCCACTGGTTTTAAATCAAATTGTTCTTCGACAAAGATAGAATCCTCTTCAACTGTCATACGAACACCCATTGACTCAAGCTTAGCAATGAAACTCTCGAGATGCTCATAAAGAACATTTTTAATCTTAATTCCCTTACCAATTGCTGCTGCCATAGCAATGTATGAACCTGCTTCGATGCGGTCTGGAATAACTTGGTGACGAGTACCGTGCAAGCTATCAACGCCATCAATCGTGATAACCTCAGTACCAGCACCACGTACATGTGCTCCCATATTATTGAGCAAGGTTGCTACGTCAATAATCTCAGGTTCGCGCGCTGCATTTTCAATAACAGTACGTCCTTGAGCCTTAGACGCAGCCAACATAGTATTAATGGTCGCTCCGACACTCACGGTGTCCATATAGATATGAGCCCCTCTAATACGTTGACCTCCCTCAGTGGCAATACGCATAGACTCGGCTTCATAGGAAATCGTAGCGCCCATAGCTTCAAAAGCCTTTAGGTGAAGGTCGATAGGACGTGGACCTAAATCACATCCTCCAGGAAGTCCCACTGTAGCTTGACCATAACGGCCAATCAAGCTGCCATAGAAATAATAAGAAGCACGGAGTCTACTAATCTTACCAAATGGCATCGGCATATCTTTAACGCCTCGAGGGTCAATTTCAAGCGTTTCGCCATCACGCTTAACCGAACCACCCATTAGCTCGATAATTTCAATTAGATTATCGACATCACTAATCGCTGGAACACCGTCCAAAGTCACTACCCCATCCGATAAAATAATGGCCGGGATTAAAGCAACAACCGAATTTTTAGCCCCAGATACTGTAACTTCTCCTTGAAGTTTCTTACCCCCATTGATAATAATTTTACGCATACTGTTCAATCTTTCTTATACTGGAATATTAGCCTTTTAATTCTACCATAGATTGAGGGGCATGACAAATTAAGAAGTTAAACAATTATCGGACAGTTTCACTTGATAGTTTGAACCATCCCTTAAACCGTATAGCACCATCCTGGTCTGTTCGTAAAACTCTAATGTTTCGGTCCTTAAAACGCTCTAGTGTTTCCTCATTAGGATGCTTATAGCGATTATGTTCGCCAGCTGAAATAAGAGCGATTGAGGGCTGTATCTGGTTCAAAAACATTTCAGACGAAGACCCTTTTGATCCGTGGTGTCCAGCCTTAAGAACACTTACTTTTAAATTAGGATAGCTATCTATCAACTCCTTCTCACCCTCTTTTTCCAAATCACCTGTAAAAAGAAAGCTAGTCCCTAATAATTTTCCATAGAGGACAATGGAGTCATTATTGCCACCATCACCGACTTTTTGAGGATACAGAACCTGTAAATGATTTCCCATTATGGGCAATTTATCACCAGCCTTTAGAGGACGGACTGGACGCTTCAGTTCCTGAAGGCGTTTAACAAAACTAGTCTTAGTCAAGGCTCCCTGACTGACACAAATTTCCTTAATATTAAACCGTTTAGCCACTTCCTCCAAATCGCCAATATGATCTGTATCCGTATGAGTAAGAACCAAATGATCGATACTAGACACTCCTCTAGCTTGCAGGTAGGGAATCACGGTTTTCTCGGCATTGCTCGTCTGGCTACCCTTTTGCCACTTTTCCTTAGAGCCAAAAGTCACCTTACCACCTACATCAATCAGAACTGTCTCACCTTTTACACTTCTCAGAAAAATACTATCTCCCTGACCAACATCTACCACAGTTACCTCATTAGTCAAGGGATGTTTGACCCAAATCATCAAAAGACTAAAAGCGATTAAAAGACAAATCCTTATCTGAGGCTTTTTCCAAAAATCAAAGAGAAAAATTAAGACGGCTATCATCAATCCGAACTGAAAGAGACTGGGTTTTCCTAAAACCAATGGCTGACCAAGCCAAGATTGTATCCAAATTAAAAGGGATTCCATCCATTCAAAAAGCGGATTGAGTTGAGTCAGGACAAGAAAGCCCGAGAGTGCAAAGAAAACCGTCAAGACAGGTAAGAGAAAGCTATCAAAAAGTATGGAGAATAGGGCCGTTAAGACTAAACTAAGGGGTTGAAAGGTCCCGTAATAGTAAGTTAGAAATGGCAAGATTCCTAGACTCAATACTAGACTTGTATAGATGGACTTCTTCAGAGAGGACAACTCCTCAAAATCAAATAAGCACAACAAGAAAGCGTAAGAACAACTTAATATACCTCCCACTGTTAAAAGAAAATGGGGTAAAAGGAGAAATAAAAGAAGTAGAGTCATTCCCATATTATCAAGCTTTTTAAAACCTAACTCAGCCAAAAGACTTTGTATTAAGGACCTTAGTACCGAAGCTGTCCATCCTGTCATTAGCCCATAAAAAAGTGAAAATGGCACTAAGATGATAAAAAGATAGTCTTTGGGAAGACCAAGACGTAAAAGGCCATAGCGAAACCATCCTAGGAAAAAGCCCACCTGCATGCCTGAAAGTGCAAAAAGATGAATAATCCCCAAGCTAGTATAGAGCTGGCTCTGCTCGTCAAATTCTTTGTCCAAATACCCAAAGAGTAGACCTGTCATATAGTGTCTCATCGGATTAGGAAAATGTGTCTGAATATGAACCAGGGCCTTCCTTCGCAGTTGATGAAAAAAGGTTAGTGGAGAAATGGATTTCAGGGGCGCCACACTGTCCAAGCGCTCAATCTTAGCAATACGATAAATACCCTGACTAGCTAGGTAAGACTGATAATTAAACCCTTGAAAATTACGCTGACCCGTTGCTGGTGATAACTTAATTTTCCCCCTTAAGACAGGTGTCCGACTAACCGTCTTAAAGTAATGTTGCTCCCTTTCTGACTTAAGTCGGTAAAAAATCTGATAGGTTTGCCCTTTTGCCTTACCAATGGCTGATAATTGCTCACCACTCACCGAGATTGTATCTGCAACCAATACTACCTGTTTGATTTCACTAGGAGCTTGTTTATCTTGTATAGTAGCTCTATGATGCAGGAATAGAAAGTAAGCTAGAAAGAAAGCACCTATAATGCAAACAAACTTAAGAGATACTGTGTTCTTCCAATGATGCTTAAAGAAGCACAGCAATAGAAAGACAAAAGCCCCAATCGCATAGGGATTAGTGGCAAAAATTGTAAAATAAAGGGCAGCAATCAAAAGAGCCAAGGAAAAAAGATTGACTGGAGCCTTTTTAAGCCACATAAATCGATTCTCTGATTTTTTCTAAAGTTTTATCGCCAATTCCTGAGACATTTTTTAAATCATCTACAGATTGGAAGCCACCATGACTTTCACGATAGGCAATAATGTCTTCTGCTCGTTTGGCACCAATTCCTGAAATGGTTTGTAGTTCCTCTGAAGTCGCAGTATTGAGGTTAATCTTGCCATCTTTTTGACTCGTTTTCCCTCCCTTATCAGAAGCCGCACCTGAGTCAGATTGGCCTACCACTGATACATTTTCGTCCTTGCTCGCCACATAAATGACTTCTTCATCTGACAAACTTGCGGCCAAATTGACACTCTTAGCGTCCGCATCCTCAGTCATTCCTCCAGCTGCCTTGATAGCATCCGTCACCCGAGAACTTGCTTTTAGCGTATACACACCTGGCTTTGTCACCGCCCCCTTGACATCTACAGTTACTTGCTCACGTTGTGTATCTGTTGCCTCAGTCTTTGACTGAGCAGGTCTTTCAGAAAGAGCTTTTGAACTTTTCTGTGAAGACGAGGTTGATAGAGCAGAAATATCTGTGTAAGACGTTTCCGCCTCCATGCTATTTCCAGCGCCACAAGTCAGCCACAGGAAGAGACAAAAAATGACCAAGAGTACACTGATGATTCCCACAAAAAGACGATTGTCTTTGACATAAGCTAGAATTTTTTTCTTCACGCTACTCTCCTTAATTGATATCTTTTCTTTCTATTCGTAAAAATCTAGAAAAAATATCAAAAGGATAAAAAAACTCCATCAGATTGACATCTGATAGAGTCCTTTGCTTATTTTTTTGTCTCTTTGGCACGGTGTTTTTCAGGATTCCAAACAAAGCTAGCTACATATGAAAAAGCCATAGTTAAAATCACCGCAACGATAGCAACAAGGCCAAGTGGCACACGGTAGATATAGGTCAATGGGTTTGGTTTCTTACCTGTTTGATAGCTCAAAGCTTCTTCATCAAGGCGATCAAATTCAGACTGGATACGACGGGCAACCTCTTGAATATTCTCATCATTCAAACGCTTCAAATCCGAAATATCAATAGGATTTCCGTAGTTCATATCCACACGTTCACCTGTCAAGAGACCCTTAAGCTCACGAGGTCCTTGATAAACAACTGGCATAATTTTAACCTTTGCCATTTTAGCGATAACCGCAACCCCACCCTTAACATCAGAAGAATGACGGCTACCACTTGGGAACATAATCAAACTACGCTTGCTCTTTTTAAGCATATTAACAGGGTACTTAATAGCCTCCTGACCAGGATTTTCACGGTCAATCGGGAAAGCCCCACACATACGAATCCACCAACCAAAGATGCGACTCTTGAAAAGTTCTTTCTTAGCCATGAAAATAAACTGCTTAGGGCGAGCTGAAAATGCCATATAAACAGGGTCCCACCAAGTTCGATGAGGAGCAACCAAGATGTAGTTCTCATCCTTACTCAATAACTTGTCACGATTGTGATAATGGGCATTGCCATTAATAATCCAAAGAAGGAAGACAACAAGCCCACGTAAATAAGCGTAAAACACGTTTTTACCTCTTTTTCTACAATTTTTTATATTATACTAGAAAAATGCGTTTTTTTCAGTAAAATACCAGTAAAAAAATTATGCAAAAATACATGAAAACATTATGGCACTTTCTCTTAGTTTGAGATATAATGTAATCATGAAAAGAAGTAATGATATTTTAGGGAATAATCGAAAGACACTTAATATATGTCTTATTATAGCTAACCTTGCTGTACTTGTTGTTTTAGGTTTTGTCCTATTCCAGCACCAAAACTCTAAGGTTAATCGTATGGTTAAGACACCAAAAAACGAACAAGTGTCTAAGGGTTCAAGTAGCTCTTCAAAAGAAGCTAAAAAAGAGGATAAAACACAACTCAAAAAAGGAAGCAACCACAGCATTGAGGCGTCTGACTACGCCTATGATGTCACTGCCGTTAATAACACTATCCGAGGGAAATCAGATGATGTTAAGGGTAAGGTGGTCTTTTTAACCTTTGATGATGGGATTGATCCCACTTTGACACCACAAGTCATGGATATTCTGAAAGAGTATGGCGTTCACGCAACCTTCTTCCACATCGGCTATACCATCACCCCTGAAAATGGAGACATCCTCAAACGCCAAATTACTGAAGGACATGCCATTGCCAACCACAGTCTTAGCCATAATTTCAATCTGCTTTATCCAGGACGTGTTCCTAACCAAAGTCAGATTATTACTGAGGTCGACCAAACTATGGCTAATTTCAAGGCAATCTTAGGTAAGGATTTCAAAACAAGAATTTTCCGTTACCCTGGTGGTCATATGTCATGGCAAGGCCTAGAGGGAACCGACCAAGCTCTTGCTAAACAAGGTGTCCAGTGGATTGACTGGAACATGCTCTGTGGAGATGCAGAACCACTCTCTGTTCGTCCAACCACATCTGAAAGCATGATGGCTTATATGGATGGTTCACAGAAATATTTCCCTGAAACTACTGTTAAAGTTGTACTAATGCACGATACAGCTGGTAAGGAGCTGACTGTTCAGACCCTTCCACAAATTATCGAATATTTCAAAAATCAAGGATATACCTTCGGTGTCCTAGAGTAATCACTCGCAACAGTTCCTTTGGGAGCTGTTTTTTGTTACAATAAAAACTATGACAAATCCAATTTTAAAAGATGGAGAACGCATTGACCAGCTCTTCTCCACAGATGTGAAAATCATTCAAAATAAGGAGGTCTTCAGCTACTCTATTGATAGCGTTCTCCTCTCTCGGTTCCCAAAAATTCCAAAGAAAGGATTAATCGTTGACCTCTGTTCGGGAAATGGTGCCGTTGGGCTCTTTGCCAGCACGCGCACCGAGGCACCGATTACCTTAGTTGAGTTGCAAGAACGTCTGGCTGATATGGCCAAACGTTCCGTCACTCTCAACCAACTAGAGGACCAGGTGACTGTAGTCAATGACGACCTGAAAAATTTGCTTGACCATGCCCCACGATCTCAGGTGGACCTTATCCTCTGTAACCCTCCCTACTTTAAGGCGACAGAAACTTCCAAGAAAAATCTGTCAGAGCACTACCTCTTGGCCCGTCATGAAATCACGACAAATTTAGAAGAAATTTGCCGGGTCGCTCGTCATGCCCTCAAATCTAATGGACGCATTGCCATGGTGCATCGCCCTGACCGCTTTTTGGATATCATCGACACCATGCGCCAGTATAATCTAGCTCCTAAACGCATCCAGTTTATCTATCCTAAAATGGGACGTGAGGCTAATATGCTCCTGATTGAAGCCATTAAAGATGGCTCAACAGATGGCTTGAAAATCCTTCCTCCCCTCTTTGTTCACAAGGAAAATGGCGACTATACCGACGAAATCTTTGAAATTTACTTTGGGAAAAAGGCTGAGGGTGAGTCCTAAACGATGACAGAAAAGGATAGCAAGGCCTACATGTATGTGGTTGAGTGTGCTGATGGCACCCTCTATACAGGCTACACCACAGATGTCGAACGCCGCCTCAAAACCCATAACTCAGGCAAAGGCGCCAAGTATACTAGAGCTCGCCTACCAGTTAAACTCCTCTACTCAGAAGCCTTCACTAGCAAGCCTGAAGCCATGAGCGCCGAAGCACGCTTTAAGAAAAAAAGCCGAGAGAAAAAACTAGCTTATATCAAAGAACACACGGAAAAATAACCGTGTGTTTTTTGACTTTACTTGAGACTACTTCTACTTTCTCATAATAACTATTTTACACCCATAATGTTTGCGCTTTCATAAAAAATACTATAATTAGGAAATTTGAAAAAGTTCGCTGACGTCCGCACTCACCTGAGGGAAGTCTAAAAAAATAGGTTTATGAAAAAACGCTCTATTTTCATAGAGCGTTTTCATTGTTTATTTATCACCCTTGTTACGGATAACAAAGCCGTTTTTCTTTTCGCTTGAGGTACGGTGTGGGCGTTTGTTGCCATGGTTTTCGAAGTCACGGCTATTCTTCTTAGACTTGCGTTTGAAGTCACGACGGCCACCGTCTCGGTCATCGCGGTTACGGTCGCCACGGTATCCACCACGACGGTTGTTATCGCGACCGCGGTTGCCACGACCACCTTTGCCGCCTTTACCACCAAAGCCACCACCTGATGGTTTGAATGGCAATGGTTTTTCACGCGCAATTTCCACTTCTGGCATTGTCTCTGGATCTTGAACGGTCAAGCTCAAGATGTAAAGGGCCAATTCTTCAGGTGTGAATTCTTGAGCCAATTTAACCGCATCGCCCTTGAACTTGTCAAAGTTAGAACGGATAGCTTCATCCGCAAAGTCACGTTCAATCTTCTTAAGGGCAACTTTCTTCTTAGCTTGGAAGGCTTCTTGAGCTGTTGGTGGCTTAAGACCTTTCATGCGTTTCTTAGTCAAGTTTTCGATGATTCCCAAGTAACCCATTTCGTTTGGAGCAACGAAAGTAATCGATTGACCTGATTGGCCTGCACGGCCTGTACGTCCAATACGGTGAACGTAGCTTTCTGGGTCTTGTGGGATATCGTAGTTGTAGACGTGAGTGACACCTGAAATGTCAAGACCACGCGCTGCAACGTCTGTGGCAACCAAGATATCGATTTGGTCGTTCTTGAAGTCACGGATAACACGAAGACGTTTGTTTTGGTCAAGGTCACCGTGGATACCTTCTGCACGGAAACCACGAAGTTTCAAACCACGTGTCAACTCGTCCACACGACGTTTGGTACGTCCAAAGACGATTGACAACTCTGGTTGGTCAACGTCCATAAGGCGAGTCATGGTATCGAACTTCTCTTGTTCCTTCACTCGGATAAAGTATTGGTCAACGTTAACATTGGTCAATTCTTTAGCCTTGATTTTCACATGCTCAGGATCTTTCATGAACTGAACGCCAATACGTTTGATGGCATCAGGCATAGTTGCTGAGAAGAGAAGGGTTTGACGTTCTTCTGGTACTCGGCTAATGATAGCTTCAATGTCTTCAAGGAAGCCCATGTTAAGCATTTCATCAGCTTCATCCAAAATCAAAGTCTCGATATTATTGAGTTTAAGAGCCTTACGTTTGATAAGGTCAAGGAGACGACCTGGTGTCCCTACTACAATGTGGGCACCTGAACGGAGGGCCTTGATTTGTTTCTCAATGCTAGAGCCACCGTAGACTGAGCGAACCTTAACGCCCTTGTCACGACCGAAACGGAAAAGCTCTTCTTGAGATTGTACTGCCAACTCACGTGTTGGGGCAATCACAAGGGCTTGGATTGTATTTTCTTCTGTACGAATTTTATCTAGGGTAGGCAAACCAAAGGCAGCTGTTTTACCAGTACCAGTTTGGGCCTGACCGATAACATCCTTACCTTCAAGAGCGAGTGGTATCGTCAACTCTTGGATAGGTGATGGCTTTTCAAAACCGGCAGCTACAACAGCTGATTGGATGTCTTCTGATAGGTTTAAATCTGTAAATTTCAAAGTATTCTTCTTTCTATTTGAAGGCGGTGCGAAGCCACCTTATGAGACTTGGTTATGTAGTATGTTAACTACCTGTATTTAATAGTCGTTTATTTTAACAACTCATCTAGTCTATCATATTTAAGAATAAAAAGACAGTGAATAACGTTTTAAAACCGCCTCCAATTTGAGAAGACGGTTTCACTCACTAATTATTATTTATGGACCAACCAACGCAAGTAGCGGGCCAAGACCAAACAAAGAATCGCACTACCGATAATGATGAAAATCCAGGCTGGACTGACAGTCATAAACGGTAGAGGAACATTCATCCCAAAGAAACCGGTAATAACGGCAAGCACTCCTAAGAGTACCTCAATAATGGTCAGATTGCTCAAGTTGTTGTTCAGATTGTTGTTTAGGATATTGTTATAAGAACCTGATAGGTGCTGTAAGACCTTAGAAATAAGATCCGTCATGGCAACCAACTGCCTGGCTTCAATCATGGCATCATCAAACTGCTCTTTTTCGACCTCATTGAGACGACGATAAATGGCGTGCCCCTTGATGTGTTCCAATAGAAGACGGTTTTGTGTGGCTGCAGCAACCAAATAGACCATGCCTATTCCCAAATCTGAAAGATCGTAAAGATTCTTACTGGTCGTGGTCCGTCTTAGGCGTCGACTAACCTCATCTTTTTGCTGATCCAAACATTCAATGACGGGATAGTAGGCATTTGAAATCATCTCAAGTCCTGCAAAGAGCAATTTGTAGATAGACAAATCCTCATGGTTATCCACATAATCTTGCATCTTGCTTATCACATAAGCGTTATCCTCGTTACTAATGGTCACCAAACGCGTATCTTGAACAATAAAGGTCAGAGGAATGGTTTCATAGTATTCCTTGTCCTTTTCAAGTGCCAGAACGTTATAGATAAAGGTGATTGTCCCATTCTCACGATTGTAGTCCATGTGAGCTCGTTCATTTTTATCCAAAGCATACTCTATGGTTTCCTGATCAATATCATACTTGGTATAAAGATAGGATTGCTCAGAAATAATATCTGAGTCGATATTAATCCAGTGACGCTTATAACCCAGTTCTTTTTCAATAAACATTTTTCTTCCTCATTACTCTAGTACTGCTGCTGCCAAAGCTTGTTGGATTTCAAAGACATTATTATCACTCTTAAATTGAAGGACCTCTGCAGGCTCCAGTGCTGATGAAATCCAAATCTTAAGTTCAGCATCTAGGTCAAAGTGGCCCGAGCTCTCTACAGTGAAACGAGAGATTGAGTGATAAGGGATAGACTTATAAGAAGTCTTCTTCCCTGTAACACCTTGTTTATCGACTAAAATCAAGCGCTTCTCTGTAAAGACAATCAAGTCACGAACAAGGGCATAGGCTAACTCCACCTGTTCACCTGGAATTAAGATGCCCTCCAATTGGCGCTCAACCTTATCATTATCTTTTTTAGATGCATTGCCAAGCAGTCCTGAAAAAAGTCCCATAGTTATTTCTCCTTTTTTATTGTAAAGATAATCCTTGCTTTAACTATACCACAATTTTAGGATTTCAGACACTTGCAAAAATGGGTTTCTGGTAGTACAATTAAGGAGTCACAAGAGGAGCAATTGCTGAGAATGGCTAGCTTGAATTTTTTTCAAGACTTGCCTAAACTCTTACCACCTGATCAGGTTAGAACCTGCGTAGGGATGTGTCTCAAAATAGATTGAAATAGAAGAACTTCTATGACAACGTTTTGATGTGGCAAAAATAGCCAATCAAGACGATTGGTATAGGAGGTTTTTTTATGTCGAAAACAAGTATTCGACCAATGATTGAGGTTGCACTTTTTGCAACTATCGCTTACATTCTCGACTTGGTTACTCAACCCATGTCCATAGGTCCTTGGATTTCCCTTTCCTTTAAAATGGTCCCTATCTTCCTCCTTAGTTTTCGCTGGGGAGTTGGAGCTGGTGCAATGGGAGGCCTTATCTGGGGATTACTCCAAGTGGTGACAGGACAAGCAGCCGGCGGTTGGCTAACCTTAACACAAGGTTTTCTGGAATATTTTGTTGCCTTTAGCCTTATTGGGATTAGTGGTGTGGTCAAACCAGTCCTCGATAAAGCTATCATACAAGGGAAAAAGCTCAAGTCTCTAGTGTATATCACTGGCGGTATTCTGCTAGGGGGCTTTTCACGCTATCTCATTCACTTTATAGCCGGTGTCATCTTTTGGGGAAGCTATGCTCCTAAAGGACAAAGCCCTTATCTCTACTCATTTATTATTAATGGCTCATCTTTCCTAGGAGAAACATTGGCCAGCCTCATTGTTTTCTTCGCTCTACAACGATTCCTAGGCAGATTACTCAATACGGAAAAATAAAAGAAACCATAGGACAGTCTTAATTGGCTGTCCTATGGTTTTTTGTGTGTTTATAAAAAACAGCAATCATTGCCTATTCACAGTAATAACCTCACTTTTGTTTTCCTGTATTTTATGTTAAGATACAAAAAAATATATATTCCCATATATGCAAAATGGAGGCTTCCATGAAAAAATTTGGAGCAATTTTTAAAAAATTTCGTAAATCAAGAGGGATACGATTAAAGGATGTCGCAAAAGCTGGTATCTCGACATCTCAACTGTCTCGTTTTGAAAAAGGACAGACAGACTTAACCATTACAAAGTTTATGTTAATATTAGACGAGATTAATATACCTATTGACGAATTCATGTATGCTGTCCATGATTTTCATCGTGATGATCTGAATGAGCTATTGTCAAAAATTCGACTTTTTGTATCAACTCATGATATCGATGGATTAAAGAAGTTACTTAATTCTCAATTAGAATCAGAATCTAAACGAGAGAAGTTTCATCACATTAATACTATTTTATTAAAAATTCGCTTGCAGGATTTATCGGGAGAAAGCTATTATACACAGGAAGACCTAGCTGATTTAACCGATTATCTATTTAGTGTTGAGTACTGGGGTTATTATGAATTATTGATTTTTGCAAATACCTTAGATGTGTTGAACCATGAGACTCTTATGGTTTTGGCAAAGGAGATGTCTAGAAGGTCTGATTTTTACAAAGAGATTCCTAATAATCGACGCATGATATCAACCATGTTATTAAATGTTTATATTACATGCATAGAAAGAGAAGAACTCATTGATGCACTGTATTTTGAAAAACAATTAAACCAATGCTTTTTTATCGAGACTGAAATTTATGAACGATTGGTTTTTCAATATGCACAAAATTATTATCAATATAAAAAAGAAGGAAATAATCAGTCCATTATCGAAATGAAAAAATATATTGGGGCCATGAAATTGGCAGGGAGCGAGCATATTGCAAAGACTTATGAAGCACATTTGAAAAAATTGATAGAGGAAAATAGTTAGAAAGCATATATGGGAATTTATTAAATAAGATTATTATTCTTGTAAAATTATTTTGTTTAAAAAATATGTGAATCCAATTTCATTTCCAGATTTGGTAACCAATATGGAGAAACGATATGTCTAAATCCTTTCTGAAATTACTTCTCTCTCAATTATTTGCTAACTTAGCTGACATTTTTCTCAGGGTATCTCTCATTGCAAATATCTACGTCATTACAAAATCCGTTATTGCAACTTCAATGGTTCCCATTCTAATCGGATTATCAGCTTTCGTGGCAAGTCTTCTAGTGCCATTGGTGACTAAAAAACTAGCCCTAAATAGAGTTCTTTCATTCACTCAATGTGGAAAGACTTTTCTATTAGCAATACTCCTTGTAATGCTCTTTAAGGCTCAATTTGTTCCAGCCTTAGGAATGTATATCTTTGTTGTCGCTATTTCTATCTTAGATGGCTTTGCGTCGCCCGTATCTTATGCCATGATTCCTAGATATGCCACAAATTTGGGAAAGGCAAATGCTGCCTTATCAATGAGTAGTGAGGGAGTGCAATTGATTGGTTGGGGACTGGGAGGACTCCTTTACGCTTCGGTTGGCCTATTTTCTACAATGTTGATAGTCCTATTTCTTTATCTTCTTTCTACTTCTGTGATGCTCTTTCTCCCTCAGGCTAAAATAGAGCAGTTAGAGGCGGAGACTAATCTGGATACTCTAGTAAAAGGATGGAGGTTAGTTGCAAAAAATCCTAAATTAAAGTTATTTGTCCAAGCAAATTTATTAGAGGACTTCTCCAATACAATCTGGGTATCATCTGTAATCCTTGTTTTTGTAACCGAGGTGCTAAAACAAACTGAAAGTTACTGGGGCTACTCAAATACAGCCTATTCCCTTGGTATCATTTTAGGTGGAATAATTGTCTACAAACTATCCGAAAAGTTTTTAGCTCATAAGTGGAAAAGTATTCTCTTTCCACTCTTAGCAATGGCGACCATCACAGCCAGTATCCTCTTTTTCTCAAACACACAAACATTTTTAATTTTCTCAAGTTTCATCGGCTTCTTTTCTCAGTTAAAAGAAGTACCTGAAAGTGTCTTTCTTCAAGAAACTGTGGATGAAAATCAGTTAGTACATGTTTATTCTGTATTTGAAGTCATTTCAACCCTTGCTTTTTCAGTTTTCGTCTTTCTGATGAGTTCTATTACTGAAAGTTTTGGAATTACAACAAGTTTTTGGCTATCAACAATTTGCATACTTTTAGAAGCTGGCTTGATTTATCATAATCGTAATTTTCTAAAGTAATTAATCATAGCTATACTTGATAACTATTAGGTTTATAAAAAATATAGGACTATCTGATTAGATAGTCCTATATTTTGTGTTGTTTTAGAGATGTGGCGTAGATATCATTATTAAGATATTACGACACGAAGTCAGACGAATCGATATTATTCGTCTGACGTAGTTAGTGAGACGGCTAGCTAGACACAAGATAGTGGCTAGCGTCAAAAGATGAACGATTTAAAATCGTCATCTTTTGTGCCGTATTACATCTTCTCTTCCAATGTCACATCTGGATATTTGTCCGCAAACCAACGAAGAGCAAAGTCATTTTCAAAGAGGAAAACAGGCTGGTCAAAGCGGTCTTTAGCTAAGATGTTTCGGCTTGAAGACATACGCTCATCAAGATCTTCTGGCTTAATCCAACGAACCGTCTTTTTACCCATTGGTGTCATAACAACTTCAGCATTGTATTCATTTTCCATACGGTGTTTGAAGACTTCAAACTGAAGTTGACCAACGGCACCAAGCATGTATTCGCCTGTTTGGTAATTGGTGTAGAGCTGGATGGCTCCTTCTTGCACCAATTGTTCGATTCCTTTGTGGAAGGACTTCTGCTTCATGACGTTCTTAGCAGCAACTTTCATGAACAACTCTGGCGTAAAGGTTGGTAGTGGCTCAAATTCAAATTTGTTTTTACCTACAGTAAGGGTATCACCAACCTGGTAGGTTCCTGTATCGTAAACCCCGATGATATCTCCAGCCACGGCATTTTCAACATTTTCACGAGATTCGGCCATGAACTGAGTGACGTTAGAGAGCTTAGCTCCTTTACCAGTACGTGTTAGATTAACACTCATACCACGCTCAAATTCACCAGAAACGATACGAACAAAGGCAATACGGTCACGGTGACGTGGGTCCATATTGGCTTGGATTTTGAAAACAAAACCAGAGAAATCCTTGTTGAGAGGATCAATCTCATCGCCATCCACTGTCTTGTGGCCATGTGGTTCTGGCGCAAATTTGAGGAAGGTATCGAGGAAGGTTTGAACCCCAAAGTTAGTAAGGGCAGAACCGAAGAAGACCGGTGTCAATTCACCAGCTAAAATAGCTTCCTCAGAGAATTCATTACCCGCTTCTGTCAAGAGTTCAATATCTTCTTTAGCTTGCTCATAGAATGGGTTATTGGCAAAAAGAGTATCACCATCTTCAATCTTGGCAAAGCGCTCGTCACCTTTATAGAGCTCCAAGCGTTCATTATAAAGGTCATAAAGCCCTTCGAAGGCTTTCCCCATACCGATAGGCCAGTTCATTGGATAGCTGGCAATACCAAGCACTTCTTCCAACTCTTCCAAGAGGTCAAGTGGCTCACGTCCATCACGGTCCAATTTGTTCATGAAGGTGAAGACAGGAATACCACGGTGTTTGACAACTTCGAAAAGTTTTTTGGTTTGGGCCTCGATACCTTTGGCTGAGTCAACAACCATGACGGCAGCATCAACCGCCATAAGGGTACGGTAGGTATCTTCTGAGAAGTCCTCGTGCCCTGGGGTATCAAGGATATTGACACGTTTACCCGCATAGTCAAACTGCATCACAGATGAAGTTACTGAGATACCACGTTGTTTCTCAATATCCATCCAGTCTGATTTAGCAAAGTTTCCGGTTTTCTTACCTTTTACGGTACCAGCTTCACGGATTTCACCCCCAAAGTAAAGCAATTGTTCAGTAATTGTTGTTTTACCAGCATCGGGGTGAGAGATGATGGCAAAAGTACGGCGTTTTTTGATTTCGTCTTGAATACTCATAGTTTTCTTTCTTCTTTGAAAATAATCTTTTTGTTACTTTTCCTTAGTGGTATGGATGTCAGCAGCTTCTTTGTAAATCTCAAAAATCCCATGTCCCAGAGCTACTAATAGCAATAGGGTTTTACCAGAACGAAAAGCAAGATCGTTGTAGCACTTCTTTCAGAAAATTTCTGTCTTTTGAAAGCTACATTTGTTGTCAAGGCTTGCGATAATTCTCGCAGGCACAGCTCTTTTATTATATCCAAATTACAGTGTGAAAGCAATTCTGAAAGCGGTTTGTGTTAGAATAAAACAAATAAAATGAAAAAACACGCTATCAACTCTCTGATGGCGTATTTCTTCATTTATTTAATATTTCTCGTCAAAATATTCCAGACCTTTTTTCATAATTATCATAAGAAAAATCAAAGCTCCTGAAACAGCAAGGTATTTGATAGGTAACCAGGCCTCTGGGATAAAAGGGGTATGTCTTAATAAGCCGTAATTTCCGTTAACAAAATGATTAACAACTACAAGTCCGAGATTCAATAGCAGGGTAAGCGTCACAATCATATTCTTCGTAATAGGGTGGGTCTTATAGGTTCTCAAAAGATAATTGAGGCTATTGACCAGTAGAGCATAATGCCCAATGATAAAGGAAATACTGGAGATATGCGGAAAATCATAAGGATCAAATATGGGATGAATAATCGCACAAGAGCCTCCAACCAAGCCCATAAGTGCAAAATAAGTTTTGACCTTACTATCTTTTAGGAGCAAGAGGGCGAGCATGGCCAAGCGGCAATGGTAAAGAGGGAGACTATCATCTAAAGGAAATCCCTGCCAAATATACCAAATGTAAAGGCTAATCAGTTGAACGGCTTGGACTCCTAGAAAAGTCAGACGCCAACTTTTCTTAGCATGCCAAGACCAACTCAGGTAAGCCAGCAGCACCAATACCATTAGCATCACCAGATAATAGGGCAAAGGTATCTGTGGTGGCCGGGTTTGGGTCGTTGTAAAAAAATCCTTCATTCTCTTCTCCTGATAAAATTGCTATTCTCGTTATTATATCAAATTTCAGGTAAATCAAAAACCTGCTTTAACGAGCAGGCTTTTGATTTAAGACAATCTTATTTTGTGACTTTCCTTAAGTTAGTTCGGTCACCACTTCTTCAAAGTTCCATAAACAGCTCTTTAATGCAGGTTTTAGAGCTTAATCCTTGGATTGGAGTTCTTCAACAACTCTAGCTAGGTTCATAGAGTTGGAGCCCTTGAGCAAGATTTGATCGTGCTCGCCTAGGCTTTCTTTGATGCGTTTAACCATAGCGTCAAACTGGTCCTCGTCAGCTGTCTTCTTGAAATAATAGACATGACCAATTGGGAACATCTGGCTAGCAAGTTGCGACAAGTCCGCAATGTCTTCACCGTAGAAAATTACCGTATCAATAGCATCTGGTGCCAGGCTAAGAATCATCTGCGTGTGAAGTTGGACAGACTGTTCACCGAGTTCTTTCATATCGGCTAAGACAGCAATCTTCTTACCTCCTTCATTCTTAGGAATGGCTGAGAAGGTCTCCAAAATGAGCTTCATGGCTGTTGGATTAGCATTGTAGACATCTGAAAGAATATCTGCGCCATTGGCTGCTTTTTTCCATTCGGTACGATTTTTTGTCAGCTGCAAGTTAGCCAAAGCTGAGAAGATATTTTCCTCAGTCACACCCCAGTGTTTAGCGACATAAGCCGCAACCATAGCATTTGTGGCATTGTATTTCCCAGTGACTGGCAAGGTAACTTGTCCATCTAGGAAGTTGGTTGAGAAGGTGAGGTGATCCTTGTATTCCGTCAAGTCAGAGACTGTCAAATCAGAGCCCTCACCAAATCGTACCACTTCAAGATTGCTTGGCAAGAATGGATCTACGATAGGATCACTTGGCACAAGTAAGAGGCTGCCATCAGGCATACCGTCTTGCATTTGCATTTTACCTTGGGCAATCTTGTCACGGCTACCGAAGAACTCCAAATGAGCCTCTCCGATTAAGGTAACAACAGCTGTTTTTGGCTTCGCCAAGGTGGACAAGAGATGAATATCACCCATGTGGTCTTGTCCCATCTCAAGGACGATTTTTTCAGTATCATCAGGCATGTGAAGGGCGGTATAAGGAAGACCAATCTCGTTATTGTAGTTACCTTGGGTCTTGTAGGTGCGGTAGGTCGTTGCCAAAATATCATGAATCATGTCCTTGGTCGTTGTCTTACCGTTAGAACCAGTTACCGCAATGACATCAACGCCAGTCTTTTCAAGATAGTAGGCAGCTAGTTTTTGGAAGGCCTCAAGAGCATCATCAACTAGGATGTGGGCTTGATCAGCTGGTAATTCTTTTTCTGTGAATGTCGCTAGAGCACCATTTTCAAAGGCTATTTGGATAAACTCGTGCCCATCACGCACACCCTTGAGCGGCAAAAAGAGATCGCCCGCTGTAATCTTACGGCTATCAAACTCAATCTGGTTAATAGCGACATCTTCATAGGCAGTGACATCATTTTTAGCGCCAACAACCTTGGCAATTTCATGGAGTGTCAGTTTCATCTTAAAATCCTCTGTTTTATTTTTTACAAATCTGACAAAAAATAGGCTTTCTTGTCTCTCAATACTCTCCAATTATATCACAAATCGGCCTAGCTTTTGCTTGGGAGGTGAATTTGTTACAATGGTTGATGAAAGGATTAGGCATGACAAAGAAAAAATCAATCAGACCCTCTAGCAAAGAGAAAGACAGAGAAAGTGACTGTCAAAGTATCAAAGAACCTAAAAGGTGGCGTTTTAATTGGAGAAAGCTAATTCTACTAGAGCCAACATCTGAATTGATTATCTTATTAATACTAGCACTGCTGTATGGTGGTTTTTATTATTACGATCATTATACAGTCAACAAAGATAACATTTATGGTCTCTGGCAGTCTGATCATCATAAGTTAGCGATTTCCTATAAGCATCTTCAGAAAGGAGGAAATATCGACTGGCAAGTCGTACAGGATGGTAAGTATATTATCTATGCTGCTAGAACTCGCCCTATCAAGCGCTTCAATGACGGCACCCTATACATGGAGCTTTATACAGTGGAAGGCTACCTGACTGACCTCCCGACCAAGGATGGTTTCAGCTACATGGATTTTTATCTTCGCAAAGACAATTATCTCACTTACGACGGTGACTCCTATAAGCGCATAGACTCCGGAAACAAGTCCATCACTTGGAAAGATGGTTCTACCAGCCCTTACGGTGAAAGGAAAACCACTATAGATGAGGTTATTGAAGCCTTCTATTTGATACTTATGGGTATTTTATTATTAGTTACCATCATAGAGGCTCGGCAAAAGAGGAGAGAAAAGCTAAGTGAGACACCAAACAAAAAGAAAATACACTGACCGAAAGAAAGTCAACCGAAAGTATCAGTCACAAAAAGCATATCGGAAAGAACAAAAACGCAAAACGGGGTGGCGAGCACGCTGGGATAACTTTACAGACCGTTTAGCCAACATTTTGGGGATAGGTTTCCTAATCCTCTTACCTATACTCATTATCTATGGTATTTTCTTTGATCATAACGTTTATAAAGACAGTATCTATGGTCTTTGGCAATCTGAAAGTCATCAGATTGCCATATCCTACGAAAGAGGTAGCAAGGGAAGTAAGATTGATTGGGAGATTGTTCAAGATGGAAATGTCCTCATTAAAAATGCACGCATTGATGACATTAAACGCTTTAATGACGGTACCCTCTACATCGAAGTTTATGCCAAGGAGCGCCTGCTTTCAGTCCTTCCCGCTAAGAACGGCCTCAACTATTTGAATATGTATGTCCGTAAAGACAATTACTTGACCTATAATGGCGAATCCTACAAACGGATTGATGATGAAAACAAGAGCATTACCTGGAAAGATGGCTCTAAATCCCCTTACGGTCAACGAATAACCTTGTTTGATCGTCTGGAACCCTATCTCCTATTTGGTATGTTGGGAGGCTTGCTTAGCTATGTCCTTTTCGTTGAATGGAAGATCAAAGGAAAGTATAAAAACAAATAAAACCACCCCTGCTTCTTATTATGAAACCTCTTAAGTAGACATGGTAAATACCTAAAATCCACTTAAGAGGTTTCATATCACATAGCGTGTGGTTTATTTTTTTCACACCTTCGGAGCGAAACGGAGTTAAAGTAAAATAATTAAAAAGGACCTCTCGGTCCCTTGCAATTATTCCACTTTTTCAGCCTTTCCTGTATAATTGTAGTCATCATCTAGAAAAATACACTTCTTTCCTCCATCTACAGGCACAGCATAACCAGAAACAGAAGGTTGTTTGTATACTTCCTTAGGACTGTTGACTGTGTAGCCCTGCTTTTTAATTGCTTTTTGGACATGTTCAAACTGATTTTTTATTTTTGATTCCGAATCATCGTTGTCCTTATTTTTTTCATTAATCCGCTTTAGATCTTCTAGGTTATAAAAACCTGCTGAATCACCGGCGTTTTTACCATCTTCAACATTTGTACTCATTCCATGATCAGAAATTTGGATAATATTATCGATATGATCAAATTTCCATTTTCCAACCATTACTTTTGGTATTTTAATATTTATATATACATTATATTTGCGAAACTCCGAATTAGTTTGATTGTCAAGATTAGAAAAATCATCCTTATCAAAATCAAACTTATCTAAGATAACATTTGTTCCATTGCTCTGAAGTAAATTATAAAAAGTATTGTCATCTGTTTTAAAAATGACTACTTCTCTGGTCTTCAAATGAAACCTCTTATCAACATCTACTAATGTCTTCAAATTGGAGGAAAATGATGATGAAAGTTTCTCATTCAATTCCTTTTTAGCTTCATTTCCTTTGATTATTTTTTTTATCGTATAATAATCATACACACTCTTTTTCTTACCATTTAGGTTATAGACAACTGGTACCTGATCCGTATCGCAAACCCAAACTCCATCAAGACTGGGTCCAGCTGGGAAGAAAAAGAAGCAGACCAAGCCAATCACTGCGACAAGCCCTGCGATAGATAGACCGATGGTTGTTTTCTTATTAAAGCTAAACTTTAAACTGTTTGATCTTGGCACCGTTTGGCTGTAACCAGCTGGGTTAGTTAGTTGCACTTGTGGCTGTGGAGCAACAGTCGCTTGAGCAGGTGTGCCGGGTTTATTAACGACAAATTCGCCCTTTTCACGTGCTGCTTGAAATTCTTGCATACTTGGCTTGCGACCATTAACCGCTTCAAAGTACTCAACCCATTCTTTTTGATTCATGATAATCCTCCTGAAAAAGATTATAACCTTAATAACTAGTAATAGTATACCACAAATATTAGTAGTTAAATATATTTTCTAAAAAATTAGTAGTTATGATTGGTGGCAAAAAGGATTGACTCTTATCTCCTATTTGGAATGTGTGGAGGCTTGTTTAGCTATGTCCTTTTCGTTGAATGTAAGGTCAAAAGGAAAAATAAAAACAAATAAAACCACTCCTGCTTAAATCTAGTCTAGCTAGAAGCAGGAGTGGTTGTTTTATTCTTATTAAGCAAGACTTGCCTCTTTAAGAGGGGGACAGTCTTATTTCACTTTGCCACCTTCAACCACGAGGTCATCAGCTTTAGCTGAATCACCGTAAGTTGGGTGAAGTGTTTTTTCATAATCTTTGTGGAAGAAATTCTCTTCGCCAAGTTTCTTAATGTCTTTATTGATAAAGTCGAGGAGTTCTTTGTTACCTTTTTGAACGGCTGGAGCGATCGTATCTGGGTCACCAAGAGATGTGATTCCGACTTCATAGCCTTTGTTTTCTAGAGCCCAAGCAAGAACTTCGGTATTATCAGTTGAGAAGGCATCACCACGACCGTCAAGGAGGGCTTGATAAGCATCGCTGTATTGGTCATACTTTTGCAATTTGATATTTGGATAGTTCTTTTCAAAGTAAGTTTCAGCAGTTGTCCCTTTAGTAACAATCAAAGTCTTACCTTCAAGTTCTTTAACGTCCTTGATGACCTTGTCTTTAGGTGATACCACACCGATTGAGACTTTCATGTAAGGAAGGGCGAAGTCCACTTGTTTCTTACGTTCATCAGTCACTGTGAAGTTGGCAAGTGTAATATCTACCTTGTTTGAAATCAAGAATTCTGCACGGTTGGCCGCATCTACTGAGACGTATTTAGGCTTAACACCCAAGTCTTTAGCCAAACGGTTACCAAGTTCAATATCGTAACCTTGGTAAGCACCCTTGCTATCTACATAACCGAAAGGCTTCTTGTCCGCAAAGACGGCAATACGAAGCTCACCACTCTTCTTAATTTCTGCGATGGTACGTGCTTTGGCTGTTGATTTACCAGAGCTACTGTTGCTTGAGCAAGCTGTCACTGCAACCAAGGCAAAGACGAGGGCTAATAGGGCAAAAATTTTCTTTGTTAGTTTCATAATTCTCTCCTAAAATAATTTATTTTCACTAAAAACAATGGGTTACAAATAGGCACCAAACTGACTGAAGTCAAAGACATTGAGGAACTCTTGAGCTCGCTTAGTCTTGGGATGATTGAAGAATTCTTCAGCAGTACCTTCCTCAGCGATGACTCCCTGGTCCATAAAGATAATACGGTCAGCGATGGCACGCGCAAACTGAAGCTCATGGGTTACAATCAACATGGTGCGTCCTTCTTGAGCGAGGTCATTGATCAATTCCAGAACCTCACGAACCATCTCAGGGTCAAGCGAGGCCGTCACCTCATCAAAGAGGATAACTTCAGGATGCATGAGCAGGGAACGGACAATGGCCACACGTTGCTTTTGACCACCCGATAGTTGTCGCGCAAAGCTATGCTTCTTGTCCAGAAGTCCCACACGGTCCAAAAGTTTCTCAGCCTCGGCGATGACTTCTTCCTTGTTACGCCCTTGGGCTTTGACCGGCCCCAAAATCAGATTTTGTAGGATATCCAAATGTGGAAAGAGGTCATAACTTTGAAAGACCATGCCGATTTTCTGACGAATCAGATGGAAATCCTTCTTACTACCAGTGATAGACTTACCGTCTAGGAGAATATCGCCTCCTTGGATGGTCTCTAAGCCATTGATACAACGTAGCAGTGTCGATTTCCCACAACCTGAGGAACCCAGGATAACAACGACTTCACCTTGTTTAAGGTCCAAGGAGATACCTTTGAGAATTTCATTGTCCCCAAAGGACTTTTTCAAATCCTTGATTTGTAAAATGCTTTCGGTCATCTTAATTCCTCCAACGATTTTCAAGATAAGTAGACAGCTTAGAAACTGGGTAACAAATGGCAAAATAAAGAATCAAAATCGTGCCATAAATCCAGAAAGAAGCTGTTGGGATAGTCAGGCGGTTACTATCGATAATCTGCTGACCAACCTTGGTCACCTCAACCACACCAATCAACACCACCAAAGACGTAGTCTTAATCATCCGGGTCACCAGGTTAATGGCCTGAGGCAACAAGCGACGCAAGACTTGCGGAATAATCACATAAGTGTAAAGTTGACTGTTGGTCAAGCCAAGGGCCCTTCCGCTCTCAAACTGGTGTCTAGGGAGCGACGTGATTGACCCACGCACCAAATCACCCATCTCAGCCGTTCCCCAAAGGGTAAAGACGATAATAGCCGATAACTCACCTGAGATATTGATGTTAAAGTTCCTAGCCAGGCCAAAATAGACAATAAAGAGCAAAACCAATTGGGGCATGATACGAATAAATTCCAGATAAATACGTGACAAAAAACGAATAATCTTAGATTTCGACGTCATGACAATTCCCAAAAGGGTCCCCAATAAAAGGGAAAGAAGCACCGAAACGATGGAAATCCAAATAGTTACGCCTAGACCTTGTATGATACGTAGGAAATTATTCCCCTGAAGAAGAACTTGAAAGCCCGAATCCTGCATAGCGTAACCTCCTTTCAATCCAACTAAAGACTAGGGAAATCGGTAGCAGCATTAAGAGATAAGCCACAACCAACATACCTAAAGCCACATCGGTTTCGTAGTAAAGACCAATCAAATCTTTGGCCACATACATCAAATCCGCCAAGGCTACCGCAGAGAATACTGACGTTTCCTTGATAAGGAAAATAACATTGGCACTAAATGACGGCAACGCCACAGCTACTGCCTGAGGAAGGACCACATAGCGAAAGACTTGGAAGGGCGTCAAACCAATAGACAAGCCCACTTCATGCTGGGTCTGACTAACGGCCTCTAGACCACTTCGGAAGGACTCCGCCATATAGGAACCACCCAAGAAAATCAAACCTACCACAGCACAAGCCTCTGAGGATAGCACCAAACCTATACGAGGCAAGCCAAAGTAGAGAAAGAATAGTTGAATCAAGAGCGGCGTATTACGAGACAGCTCAATATAAGCCGTCGAAAGCTGACTCAAAATTGGCACTCGGTAATGACGAATAACACTCACCACCAAACCCAAAAGGAAGGAACCAATAATCCCCAGAACGGCAATATGTAAGGTTAAAAAGAATGCCTTCTGATAAAAGGGCAAATACTGTTGAACAATGGACCAGTCCAAAACTTACCTCCTCATTTAAGATACAAAGGGCGTAGAAAATTCCGTAAAGCAAATAGGAAACTGACGGCGTATGCGGGCACACTAGGAAGTTTATCTTTTGCTCTAGGAATTAGCCTGTGTTCAATTCCATAAGATACAAAAAGCGTAGAAAATTCCATAAGCATTCACTGCCATCAACTTCTAGCCCTCTGACCCTTCTCTCGCATTTGAAAAGTACGGCTTCACAAAATACGAATGAATAGCTTTATGTCATTTTGAAACGTTAGATTTATTCTACCACCTGTTAGATTATTTGGATAATATGTATTTTTTATCAGCGTGATAAAGAAAAGATATAGATAAACTGACACATTTTGTAAAGAAAAAAACACCCCAGTCTCAGAGATTTCTCCAAGACTAAGATGTCTGCTTTCTAAATCATATTTCTTAAATCAAATGGCTTTCACGTTTCTCGAACATTTCTTGTCCTAACGCTACCAATTCCTTGATAAGGTCTGTATAAGAGAGTCCCATATTTTCCCAAAGCAATGGATACATTGACCATTGGGTGAAACCTGGCATTGTATTGAGCTCATTAAGATAAATGGTTCCATCCTCAGCCAAGAAGAAATCACAGCGAGCAAGGCCACAACCACCAAGAGCACGGAAGGCCTTGGCCGCATAGGCACGCATTTGCGTCATGACTTCTGCAGGCACGTGAGCTGGGATGTCCATGGTAATCTTATTGTCGATATACTTGGCCTGATAATCATAGAAGGCAACGTCTTTAACAACTTCACCTGGTTCTGTTGTTTTGACAGTCGTATTGCCAAGGATACCAACCTCGATTTCACGGGCAACCACACCTTGCTCAATCAAGATACGGCTATCATATTTGAGGGCCAAATCAATCGCTGCACGAAGCTCTGCTTCATTTTCAGCCTTAGAAATCCCAACAGATGACCCCATGTTAGCTGGTTTTACAAAAACTGGGAAGGTCAATTTTTGCACAGTTCTAGCCACTGCTGCGTCCAAATCTTCACCCTCGATGAAGACAGTGTAGGCAACCTGAGGTACACCCACAACTTCGAGAATGTGCTTGGTCGTAATCTTGTCCATGGCAACGCTTGATGAAAGGACATTGGTACCCACGTAAGGCATCTTAAGAGTTTCAAGGAAACCTTGGATAGATCCATCCTCACCCATAGGCCCATGAAGGACTGGGAAGACCACAGCACCTTCTTCGTAGATGTCACTTGGTTTGATAGCCTGACTCGCCACAACTGTGTCATTAGTCATAAGCTTTTCATCATCATCTGGTGTTTCCGTAAACTCTTGTGTTTTGATAAAATCACCGGACTGAGTGATAAAGTAGGTTTTAACCTCAAATGCGCTATAATCCACCGCACGCATGACACTCTCAGCTGAAAGAACAGACACTTCACGTTCTGCAGAACGTCCACCGTATAGAAGGATAAGGGTTTGTTTAGACATAGGTATACCATTTTCTTTTCTTAATTTTGTGATCTCCATCAAAAGGGAACTCATACCCTTTTAGAGAACATAATTACACTAATCATATCACAAAAAAATGGGTTTTTCAAAAGTATTGTGGATAGAAAAAAACAGCCTAAGAGCTGTTTCATTCCTGTCTTAAATTTCGTCACCAAGTTCGAACTTAGTACCTTTGAGGGCATGTTTGAGAGACCACTTCCATGGTTTCCCTTCAATAGTGACTTGTTTGTTTTCGAGGTCAACTTGAACCTTATCTACTCCTTTAACAGCGGATAGTTTTTCAGTAACGGTGTTGACACATCCTTGGCATTTCACTCCAAAAATCTTATATGTTTTTGTCATTTTTCTTTCTTCCTTTTCTTTAATTATTTTTTAGTACAAAGCTGAAGTCGCAGAGGGCAGAAGCAATCAATGCTTAGACTTTACGACGTTTGAGCCGGAGAGCATTGAGGACGACTGAGACAGAGCTGAAGCTCATGGCAAGTCCTGCTATCATTGGGTCAAGAAGGGGACCTCCAAAGAGGTGGAGGACACCCATAGCTACTGGGATTGACAAGATATTGTAGATAAAGGCCCAAAAGAGGTTCTCTTTAATTGTCGTGATCGTCGCCTGACTAATTTTCAGGGCCTTAACGACATCCATGAGGTTGGGTTTCATAAGGACCATATCGGCACTTTCCATAGCAATATCTGTCCCTGATCCCATGGCAATACCGATATCGGCAGTCGCAAGGGCTGGGGCATCATTGATACCATCACCAACCATGATGACTGATTTTCCTTCTGCCTGAAGGTCGCTAATCACCCTAGATTTCTCTTGCGGAAGGACTTGACTGATGACACGCTTGATGCCAACCTTTTGAGCGATAGCTTGAGCTGTTTGGTCATTATCCCCAGTCAACATGATGACTTCCTTGCCCATTTGATGAAGAGCTGTCACCATATCTGCACTGTCTTCTTTAACCTGATCGGCTACACCAAAGAGTCCGATTAACTTACCATCTTCAGCTAGGAAAATCGGTGTTTGACCATCAGCTGTCAAGTTTTGGAAATCAGCTTGTGCTGAAGTCAAGTCGACTTTTTCCTCTGTCATAAGGGTTTGATTTCCAGCTAAATAAGTTTTGCCTGCATAGCTGGCAGTAAGTCCTCGTCCTGTCAGACTTGAAAAGTTATCCATCTCTAACAAGTCTAAGTTAGCATTTTCTGCTGCCACAAGAATTGCTTGACCTAATGGGTGTTCAGACTTGGCTTCCAAGGATACCAAAAGCTGTAAGGCTGCTCCACTATTGCCATAGGTATAGCTAGAAACCAACTGAGGTTTCCCCTGAGTAATGGTTCCTGTCTTGTCAAAGACGAGGACATCAGCCTTGTGCGCTAGCTCGAGCACATCTCCACGCTTGTAGAGAATACCGTGTCCTGCACCAAGCCCTGTACCAACCATGATGGCTGTCGGTGTCGCAAGTCCCAAGGCACATGGACAAGCAATAACTAAGACACTGACTGCTACTGTCATGGCAAAAGTAAAGGTTTGTCCCATGACAAAGTACCAGAAGAGGCCTGAAACAAGGGCGATAGCCATGACAACAGGAACAAAGACCGCTGATACCTGATCGGCAATCTTGGCAATAGGGGCCTTGGTTTGTTGAGCATCTTCAACCAATTTAATGATTTGGGAAAGCAGGGTGTCCTTACCAATCTTTTCAGCCTCATAAATTAAGCTACCTTGACCATTAATAGAACCTCCAAACACTGGCTTACCAGCGGATTTTTCAATAGGGAGTGACTCCCCTGTAAGCATACTCTCATCAATCGCGGAGCTACCAGAAATCACCTGACCATCCACGGCTATCTTTTCCCCAGGTTTGACCACAATATGGTCACCAAGAACAACCTTATCCACAGGAAGCTTGACTTCCCTACCATCCCGAAGGACGGTTGCCTCCTTGGCTGACAAGTGCATGAGTTTCTTGATAGCTTCTGAAGTTCGACCTTTAGACAGGGTCTCAAAGTACTTACCTAGAGTAATCAAGGTCAAAATAACGGCCACTGACTCAAAATAAAGTTGGTGGGCGTGATGGGCATGTCCCAATGAAATATGGTAAGTACCATAGAGACTATAAAGAAAGGCTGCCGATGTTGCCAAGGCTACCAAGGCATCCATGTTAGGATGACCCTTGGCCAAAGTACGAAAACCATTACTATAGAAGGAACGACCCAACCACATGACTGGAACTGTCAAAACTAGCAGCACCAAGGCATAAGTCAAGGCTGCATGGTGAGGAGACAAGAAGTTTGGCACAGGTAGACCGACCATTGGCCCCATAGCTAGATAAAAGAGAGGAATGGTAAAGACCGATGACCAAATGAGGCGCTCACGCACCTTGTGAATCTTGTCTTCTTCACGCTCTTCCTGACTTTTAGCTGTGTCTGGATTGTAGACTTCGGCTTCATAACCAGCGTCAGCCACAGCTTTTTCAATGGCTTCTGGACTAACCTTATCCCCAGCGTAATCCACAGACATTTTTTCAGTGGTTAGGTTAACCACAGCCTTGTCCACACCATCCAACTTATTAACAGCATTTTCAACATTGGCTACACAGGATGCACAGGTCATCCCATTAACCACAAAGGTTTCTTTTGCCATTTCCTATATCACCTCTATATGATGCCCACAAGCACATTGGCCAGGCACACAGTCACAAACCACCTGATCCACAGGTTCTTTTGCTACAAGTAAGGCCTGTAACTTATCCACATCGGCTTGGGTCATCGGCGTCTTTGCCATGAGTTGACCCAACAAATCGCTATGTTTGGTCAAACAAATCTTCTCAAAAACAGCTTCTAAAGCCTGAAAATTCGCCTCATCTTCCCCCAAGCTAGCTTGATAGATAAAGCCTCGTCCTTGACGCTGACTAGTTAGGTACCCCTTGTCCGCCAAACGTCCAATCAAGGTCTTTACTGTCGAAGCCGACCAGTCTAGCTTCTTAGCTAGAATCGCTATAATTTCTGAAGAAGTCGCCTGTCCCTTAGCCCAGAGCACTCGCATGACTTCCCATTCCGCAGGTGAAATTGTCAGCATGATAGCTCCTTTCTGAATTCGTTATTCGTTCACGTTTGTAGATTTATTTTAACGTCGCCGTGGGGATATGTCAAGAGTTTTATTTACATTTGTAGTTTTTTTTTGATGAAAAAAACTCCCCATTTCTGGAGAGTATCATCTTCTATTTTTCGAAATGTGAACCGAATGTAACAAATTCAGCGACGTCTTCTTCCTTACCGTCGTGAAGATCACGGACGATTTTTGATCCTACGATAACACCGTCTGATACAGCGTTAAAGCGTTTGATGTCTTCCTCTGTTGACACACCGAAACCTGTGAGAACTGGAATGTCTGCATGGGCAGTCAAGTTCGACAAGTGTTTATCGAGGTCATCACGGTAATTACCAGTCTTACCTGTAACACCATTGATAGCAACGGCGTAGATAAAGCCTTCTGCACCATCAATCAACTGTTTCTGACGCTCAATTCCTGTAGTCAAGCTCACCAGAGGCACGAGAGCAATATCACTGTCTTTCAAATAAGGAGTGATAAAGTCAGCATGTTCATTTGGCAAATCAGGAATGATGAGCCCCTTGACAGAAGTTTCTGCTAAATCTTTAACAAAGGCTTCAATACCATATTGATAAACTGGGTTGATATAAGTCATGATCACCAAAGGCACCTGTGTTTTTTGTTCTTGAAGCTTCTTGATAATAGCCGTTAAGGTCACACCTTTAGCTAAACTACGTTGTCCTGCTAGTTCAATAACGGGACCATCAGCCACAGGGTCTGACCATGGAATACCCACCTCGATAGCTGAGACACCACTATTTTCCAAGAGAGCAATAGTCTCAAAGAGTCCGTCTAGGCCTTTAGCGTGGTCACCAGCCATGATATAAGGTACGAAAATGCCGTGTTTACTGTCTTTGATAGCTTGTAGGTGTTTTGTTAGTGTTTTTGTCATGGTTTATTTCCCTTCTGCTTCAGCTTCAAAACGTTCTTTGACTTGCATCACGTCCTTGTCCCCACGACCTGAAAGGCAGATAAGGAGACTTTGGTCTGGCGACATCTTAGCTGCCACTTTTTGCGCAAGCGCAATGGCATGGCTAGACTCAAGAGCTGGGATAATTCCTTCCAAACGTGACAGAAGTTTGAATCCTTCGAGAGCTTCTTCATCTGTGATAGAGTCGTAAGTCGCACGTCCAATTTCGTTGAAATAACAGTGCTCAGGACCAACCCCTGGATAGTCCAGACCAGCTGAGATAGAGAAAGCTTCCATGATTTGACCATGAGCATCTTGGAGGACATCCATAAGCGCTCCGTGTAGAATACCTGGACGACCTTTGGCAAAGGTTGCGGCGTGTTTATCGGTATCAAGCCCCAAACCAGAAGCCTCAGCACCATACATAGCTACTGACTCGTCATTGACAAATGGGTAGAACATACCGATAGCATTTGAACCACCACCGATACATGCCATCACAGCATCAGGCAGTTTACCGCCAGAAATCTCTGCGTATTGACGTTTGGCTTCACGACCGATGACAGATTGGAAGTCACGGACAATTTCTGGGAATGGCGCAGGACCAAGGGCAGAGCCCATGATGTAGTGGGTATCATCAATACCAGCTACCCAAGCACGAAGGGCGGCATTGACAGCGTCCTTAAGCACGCGCGAACCATCTGTGACGCTAAATACCTTGGCACCAAGCAATTCCATACGGAAAACATTAAGCGCCTGACGTTTAACATCTTCTTCACCCATATAAATAGTACAGTCCATGTCGAAAAGGGCTGCGGCTGTCGCTGTTGCAACACCGTGTTGACCTGCACCTGTTTCGGCGATGATTTTCTTCTTGCCCATACGTTTGGCAAGCAAGACTTGACCAAGGGCATTGTTAATCTTGTGGGCACCTGTGTGGTTAAGGTCCTCACGTTTAAGGTAAATTTGCGCTCCACCAATATGATCAGTCAAACGTTTAGCGTGGTAAAGAGGCGTCTCACGGCCCACATAGTTTTTGAGGAGGTCATCCAATTCCGCTTGGAAACTTGGATCTTCCTTGGCTTCACGATAGGCCTTGTCCAATTCAATAACGGCCGTCATCAGCGTTTCTGGAACGAACTGACCACCGAATTTTCCGTAAAATCCTTTTGCATCAGGTTGTTGATATGTCATGCTTTCACTCTTTCTATAAATGCTTTAATCTTGTCTAAATCTTTGTGACCATCTGTCTCTACACCTGAGGACACATCCAAGGCATAGGGATGGAAGGTTTCCTTGGCCTCTGCCACATTGTCCACGGTCAAGCCACCAGCGATAAAGTAGTCCTGCTCAATCTGCTTGTTCGCCAAGAGTTGCCAGTCAAAGGTCTGACCACTGCCAGCAATGGGAGCATCAAAAAGAAGATAATCCGCCTGGCTCTTGACTTGAGAATCACTATCTGAAATCTGAATAGCTCGAATCACTGGTACCGAAATCTTTGGAATCAGAGTTTCATCAAAAGTTCCATGAATCTGAACGATATCTAAGGGAACCTGACCAATCGCTTCTTCCAATTCCTCAAGACTTGGTGAAACAAAGACACCGACGATTTTTGTCTGACCTGTCACCCCTTTAGCCAGCTCGTGGGCTTGTTCAAGACTCACTTGACGCTTGCTTTTGGCAAAGACAAAGCCGATGTAATCAGCTCCTGCTTCAACCGCAGTTGCTACCGCTTCTGGTGTCGACAGTCCACAAATTTTAACCTTTGTCAATTTGCAACTCCTTAACCTTTTCAGCCACATTGTCAGCCGTCATAAGGGCAGTTCCTACCAGAATCCCATTAAAATATGGAGCAACTAGGGCAGCATCCTGACCTGTGAAAATAGCCGACTCAGAAATATAAACAGGTTTATCCTTGAAATGAGCTGACATTTCAAGACTGGTATTGATATCCGTCTCAAAGGTGACCAAATTACGGTTGTTAACGCCGATGATTTCAGCACCAATACGATGAGCCACTTCCAATTCTGGTAGATTATGCGTTTCAACCAAGACCTCCAAGCCAAGGCTAGTCGCAAAATCATAGAGCTCCTTGAGACGAGCTTCTGGCAAGGCCGCTACAATCAAGAGAATGACTGTCGCTCCCGCATTACGGCTACGCACAATCTGTTTTTCATCAATAATAAAGTCCTTAGCCAAGGTTGGAATAGCTACCTCTGACGAAATTTCTTTCAAATAGGAAATATCACCCTTGAAGAAAACCTCGTCCGTCAAAACAGAAATCATGGCTGCCCCATTTTCCTCATAGGTCTTGGCCTGAGCCACAATATCCACATCTAGGTTAATATCACCCATACTTGGACTAGCTTTTTTCACTTCAGAAATAATTTGCAGCTTGTTTTGATTTGACTTGAGAAACTCATAAAGACGATAGGTCTGGCGCAAGGGCTGCAAGTCTTCCATGACCAACTGAGCCACTTCTTTTTCTTTTTGTTCTAAGATTGTCGGAAGAAAGGTTTTACTCATACTTGTACCTCTTGGAGTTGACGAAGTTTAGCTAAGGCTGAGCCGTCCGCAATCAATTGACGAGCAAGCTCAACACCTTCTTTAATAGTCGCAACCTTACCATTAGCAAAGAATCCGAGACCTGCATTAAGCACTGTTGTTTCAAGATAAGGACTGGCTTCATTTTTCAAGACATTAAGGAGAATCTCTGCATTTTCCTTGGCATCACCACCTGTGATATCAGACAACTCAACCTTTTCCATACCCAAATCTTCATAAGTGAAAGTGTGCTGGCTGATGTGACCATCTTCCAAAAGGGTGTAGGTGTTAGTGCCATAGAGAGCAGCTTCGTCCATATTATCAGGACCTGTGATAATAACCGCACGTTTACGTCCCAACTGTTGGATCGCATTAGCAACAATTTCTTGCAATTCCACACGATAAAGCCCCATGAGTTGCGTCTCAAGGTCAAGCGGATTAGCCAGTGGTCCGACCAAGTTCATAATCGTTGGAATCCCAAGAGCTTGGCGAGCTGGACCGATAAAGCGCATAGCAGGATGCATGGTTTGGGCAAAGATAAAGGCCAAACCAACCTCGTCAAGTGCTTTAGATAGGGTTTCTGGTGATGCTGCAACGTTGATTCCAAGGGCTTCAAGGACATCTGCCGAACCAGATTTAGAGGAAATCGAACGGTTACCAGCCTTGGCCATACGAATACCCCCTGCTGCTAAGACAAAGCAAACCGTTGTTGAAATGTTAAAGCTATAAGACTGGTCCCCACCAGTTCCACAGTTACACATAGCATCTGTGAAGGTCTCAGGCAAGACCGTCGCATGTGATTTGAGGGCACGCACAATACCTGTGATTTCATCTGCTGTTTCTCCCTTAGTTTTGAGCCCCATAAGGAAGGCAGCGATTTGGCTTTCTGAGACTTCATTTTTGAGAATGCGGTCAAAGACTGCTTGGACTTGGTCTTGAGACAAGTCTTGTCGGTTTGAGATTTGTAGGAATATTTCTTTCATATCTGTTTTCCTTTTAAAAACGGTTCAATGTTTTCTGATGCACGAGGAGATGTTTTGAGCGTAGACCAATCTAGTCAAAAGACTGTCCGACTAGCCTGCAACGATTTTTACAAAATTTTCAACCATCTTGAGCCCATCTGGACTTCCGATGCTTTCTGGGTGATATTGCAAACCATAAATTGGTAGCTCCTTATGTTGAATGGCCATGATTTCCTGGTCATCCGTTGTGATAGCTGTCACATCGAAACCCTCTGGCATTCGGTCAACAACAATGGAATGGTAACGCATGATTGGGACATCATTGTCAATATCCTTGAAAATTGGCGATGGCGTTTCAAAAGTAATATTGCTTTGTTTGCCATGCATGACATTCTTAGCCAAGCCAAGTTTACCACCAAAAGTTTCCGCAATAGCCTGGTGCCCCAAGCAAATTCCCATCATCGGTTTTTTACCAGCGAAATCCTTGATCAAGGCTTCCATTTTACCCGCATCAGCTGGCCAACCTGGACCTGGTGAAAAGACTAGCCCGTCAGCATTTTCTGCCTCTTCATAGAGAGTCTCATCATCGTTACGCAAGACCTTTACCTCTGTAAATGTCCCTAGGTATTGTGCCAAATTATAGGTAAAAGAATCATAGTTATCAACTAATAAAATCATTGGGCATCTCCTATTCTTGTCATAGCTTTCGCCTTGTTAATCGTTTCGTAAAATTCATTTTCAGGAATACTGTCGTAAACAACACCTGCACCTGCCTGAACATAGGCTTTTTGATTTTTGAGAATCATAGTACGGATAGCAATGGCAAAGTCCATATCCCCTGTCGCAGACAGATAGCCAATAGCTCCCGCATAAATACCACGTTTTTCCTGCTCCAGCTCATAGATACGACGCATGGCACGAATCTTAGGTGCTCCTGACACGGTTCCAGCTGGTAGGGTTGATTTTAGAGCATCTAGTGCTGTCAATTCAGGCAAGAGTTGCCCCTTAACCACACTAGTAAGGTGCATGACATAGCGGAAATACTCAACCTCCATATACTTGGTCACCTTGACCGTACCATTTTTGGCAATCTTACCAATATCATTACGTCCCAAATCAACCAACATACGGTGTTCTGCAGTTTCTTTGATATCATGTGAGAGTTCATCCGCCAAAGCAGCATCTTCAGCCTCATTGGTACCACGAGGACGTGTTCCAGCAATCGGATTGGTTACCACCTCTCCATTTTTCACTGAAACCAAGCTCTCTGGGCTGGCACCAATCACCTGATAATCTCCAAAATCATAGAAATAAAGGTAGTTTGATGGGTTAGTCACACGCAAGTTACGGTAGTAATCCAAAGGATCTCCCTCAAAGTCAGCTGAAAAGCGTTGACTAAGCACACATTGGAACATATCTCCCTCACGAATAAGTTTCTTGGCCTTAGCCACCATATCCATGAAGACTTCTTTTTCGATATGATTTGAAAATTGCAAAGCTTGCAAGGCTTGAGGTGTAAACTCGTTTGGCGCCTGAGTCTGTAGGCTCGTTACCACCTGCCCAAGAGCTTGACGCACCGCATCGTTGTCACGACCAGAGTAGATATTATCCTCAACCACATAAACCTTTTCCTTCTTGTGGTCAAAAATCAAATAAGACTCATAGATAAAGAAATGCATATCAGGTGTTCCAATCGTATCTTCGGGAATCTCACCGATATTTTCATAGAGACCAATCATATCATAGCCTGCAAACCCGATAGCACCGCCTGCAAAAGGGAGGTCAGACTTGATACCTTTGACGGTAACTTGGTCCAAGTATTCGAAAGGATCCTGATCAATCGCCTTACCATTTTCATAAAGAACACCATCCTTGAAGGTTACTTCAAAGACCGGATTATAGGCAACAATCGAAAAACGTGCATTTTCCTTCTCACGAGGAATGGATTCAAGGATAACCTTGTGTTCCCCCTGAACACGCATATAAGCCAAGATTGGTGTTAAGGTATCGGCTGGTAAAATTTTTCTCATAGTATTTCCTTTCAAACTGGTTTATCAAGAATAGTAAGTCGGATACAAGACCCTGTTACTGGTTCAATTGGTCTAAAATCAAATCATTTATTGTTCTTTATTCACATTTTCTTCCAAAGCAATAAAGGCTTGAATCATGCTTCGCCAAACACTTTCAGCAACATCTGGTGATAAGCCAAGCTCTAGTGCCTCCTTACGACGGTTTGCTATCACTTGAGCAACACGATCACTAGCCTGGACAGCAACCTTGTCTCCCTTGGGCTTAAGCCGTCCTGCCTTTTCCACAAGTATTTGACGTTGGGCCAGTAGTCGAAGCAACTGTCTATCAATATTATCAATATCAATTCGAATATCGCTTAATGCATCCATAAATACCCAACCTTTCATTGAATAATGAAATAACACTTCTTTAAAGATAAAAGTAAACAAAAAACCTCACAGAGAAAAACTCTGTGAGGGCATTAAATCTAGTTTAACACGGTACCACCTCAGTTAATGGTCTCCAAAAAACGACCATCATCTCTATCTCCTCTAACAAGGAGTTGCACGGTAAGGGGTGCCAACCGAGAAGAATATGTATTACCTTCTCATTATCATCCAATCAGCCCAATGTTCGCTCATCTCGATTACCTACTCACAATCACCGCAGGCTCCCTGAAAATCTAAGACCAGTTACTTTCTGATTTACTAACTATTGTACTCCTTTTTAGAGAGATGTCAAGAATTTTCTGTTAATTTTGACAATTTCAACGACCCAACTGACTTTATTTCTTACATTATATGGTATTTGCATCTCCTCAGGATATCTTATGAGAATAAGTCAAAATACCTCTTAACCTAGGTTCTCGATATTAAAACTAACTAATATCGTCGTTAGAGTTGTTATATCGAATCTTATTTAATCGAATTACTTGATCTGCTTGTTCCCAAATACCTGGATTATGGGTAGCAATAATAATAATACGATTTGGATTTTTTAGTGATCGAATTAAGTCCATAATTTCTTGAGCATTATCAGGATCCAAAGAAGCTGTTGGCTCATCAGCTAGTATGATAGGAGGATTTTTCAAAAAAAGTTTAGCCAGAGCAACACGCTGTGCTTCTCCACCAGATAATTCGTATATTTTTTGATTAAGATTTAAATGTTCCAGATGAACATCTTTCATCACTTTTTCTTTGCATTCTTGAATATCATTCTTTCTGAGTTTCTTTCCTACCAACCCCAAATCCAGGTTGTAACTTATACTATCATTTTCAATAAGCCCAAAGTTTTGGAACAAATAACCCAAATAATCACGATAATAGACTTGAGATTTAATCTCTTTCAAGTCTGTACCATCATAAGTGACAGAACCACTATCATAAGTCTCTAGTTTTGCCAGAATATTTAGAAGAGTTGTTTTCCCAGAGCCACTTTCTCCGATAAGCGCATATATCTTTCCTTTATCAAAAGATAAATTTAAATCATCAAAAATAACTCGCTTACCAAAATATTTGCTTAGTTTCTTAATTGCAATCATATTACTTTCCTTTCAAAACACTGACTGAAGTTCTACTCTCAGTAAGCGTCTGTCTGTATAAAATGGTAAACATGTTGATAATAAACAAGGAAACTATAAGTAAACTCATAATCAAATGATGAGTCAAGAAAATCAAAAACACAAGTGCAACACCTAAAACACAGATTTGTGAAAAAAGATAGTTAAAATGCACTTCTTCAAACCTCATACCAGATAATCGCTTGATAAAGATTTCTTTTCTAAATTGCTCAAAGTAAAGAAGGTTCATACTGTCAAATAAAAGTATAGAGGTCAATAAACCTAATAAAACACCAATTAATAGAAAAGCAAGGCGACTACGACTCTCTGAAAGAATCTTATAGTAGCTATTACGATTATTAGTCAAATAAGAAACCCACTGATAAACACCACCTTGTTTAAGTAAATCAATGCTATCCTTATAGCCCGTCATGTGTAGTCCCGAACCTACTTCTGTTCCCCAAAATAACTGACTACTTGGTGTATCTCCCATTGCTTCAGGTGTAGTCACAACAATAATAGGATCATTAAGGAATTGCATAGGTATGTCACTATCTGTATTGTACAAAAAACGCTTTTTCTTATCTTTTACGAATTCGGTAGAGACCGATACCTTAAATAAGTGATGACTATGAGGATTTAGACTACGACTTGAGAAACCTGACATATATTCTGAATATATACTCTCTAACTCTTTCCTACTATTCTTCAACTTCTCTGGAATTATTAATCCAAATTCGCCACGCTTAAGTTTTTTCATTTGTGCTAAAAATTCATCGGAGACACCAACATTTTGCTTTTCCAAGTAATTAGGTGAAACATAAATGGTATTCCCATTAGGCACATAGTCTGTTATTTTAACCCCATTAGCTATATTTGATACTAAGAACTGACGTAAATTTGTTTTTACAAATAGCCCTTTATCGTCCTTTAGAGTACGATTTGCGAAGTCATACCAAGACTTATTCTGCTTTTCTTCTTCCTTACCTTGTGTAAAGGCAGAGCTATAACTATAAGATAGCTGGTAGTAATTTCTATTTATAGACCACTCTTCTTTAGCACTATTTAATTGCACAAAATCTTGATAACTGTTCAACAACGTACCTACAGTAATACCAACAACTACAATTGCAACGAATTGTCCTAAGAACATCACTCCTAGAAGTCTTCTTAAGGGGAGGCGCCCTCTCATAACTTCAACTAAAGAAGTTGCTTTTAACCCTAGTAGATATATTAAACTTAACCCAAGAGAAATAAAACATAGCGCAAAAAAATATAAAGTTACTCCTGTAAAATAAAGTAATATAGGCAAAGATTGCAAAATCCGAAAATGCCACAAACCTACTCCCCCAATAAGAATAGATAAACAATATGCAACCAATAACTGCCTAGAATCAACGATAAATGATGATAACATTACTTTCATCATGCTTTGCCCCGAAACAAGCTTGATTCCCGCATCCCTTAAATCCTTTATTCGGTAAATCAACACTAGTGAAGCAAAGGTCAACAGAAATAATGCGAAACTAATAAGTGAAACCTCATTCAATAATATTGTTAAAAGTAAAGACAGTATTGAATAAGAAGAAAAATCAACCGCATTATAGCCAAGCTGACTGAATGTCGAGATAAGTTCTGCTCCCTTTAAATCACCTGAGACAATTAGATAGTTACTAACTATATCACTGCCTTCAGCACTCTCCTGAGAAGCCCTTTTTAAATTAGAAGGTGGAGAAACGTGTCCGTAAAACTGATAACGAAAATCTATTTCACCCTTTTCATTTGGTTGAACAATCCGTCTAGCAATTAAGCTATTATGCTCATTAGCTAAATTAGTTAAAGCATCTGTTACTTCCTTGCGATTAGATACCTTATGATCAGTCAAAGCCTGACCAGTCACATCTACAGCATTATAACTCGAAAAAGATATTTGCTGATTTTGTTGAACAATCATTGTGACTAAGTAGCAAGAAAACAGGATAGTCGAGATGAATATAAAAACACGTTTCATACAAACCTCCTAAACGGAACAATTATATATCTTTGTATTGAAATAAAGTTTACGGTCGAAAATGGAACCATTACAAGGAAACAAAAACTAGGTTGACATATTACATTCAACCTAGTCACCGTTACTTAATTAATTATAGTTATAGTAAAAGGCAGCCTGCTCGCCAAAAGACGTTTTAATAAAAGCATACGAAGTCTGACCGGCATAAGCATAGGCCTTACTAGATTTAGAGGTCCAACGACTAACTACAGTTGAACTATGATATTTCGAACCATGATAGTAATTCGAAAAAGCACCACCGTTAGAAGCCCCGTAAGTCCAAACACCACCACCTGGATACTGCGTAGCTGCAGCAACTCCAGACAAAGTCCCAAAAGAAGTCACAGCAAGAGCCAAAACCATTAACGATTTCATATTTTTTCTCATAAGTATTCTCCTTAAAGTAATTGCGATGAAGGAAATAAAATGACATAAACTATGCATAACATTTCTAAACCTTCATAAATCAACTGTTACATTAAGTAAGCGCTTACTTTTAAAGTTATTATATACAGTTTTTTTATTTTTGTAAATACACTTTTTGTATTTTTGTAAGAATTGATACCTTTGCTACGCAAAAAAGCCCCCAAAGGGACTTCTCGGTTTGATAAACAACGGCAGGGTGACAGTCCTGCATCTCTTTCAGACCCGAAGGTGCGGCGGCTGCCTCTTCCGCCCTCGTTGTTATTTCTTACTTATATTATATCACATTTTCTTAGCTCTACCAGCATTTAGATAATTTTTCAGCTTAGAATCTTTAATCACAAACATGGTACGGACATTAAGTTTATCACATAATCTGACCGCTACCAGAACATTACCATCAATACGTTTGATATATTCCAAGGACTGACCATTAGGATGGCGACCGATATAGTCCGGATGAGCAATAATCTCTGGAATACGCTCATAGGTGGCATCAAAATCACTGAATTCCTGGCGATGTTTTTCCATATGCTTCTTACGTTGTGCAGACAGCGTGATTTCTTCACCAGGCTTGTAGTTCAAATCAAAAGCTTTAATGACTTTTGGCGTCAAGTGCCCTACTGTTTTCATGTCTCTATTGTACCACATCTCATACACATCAAGGTCTTTCCTATTGTTGAGGTATCAAAAAAACTCAAGCCTGTTACCAAGCTCGAGTTTTGACTTATGTTTTTTGGAAAGCACCTTGTTTGTAGCTAATCCAGAAGAAAAGCGGTGTACAGATAGCCATTGCTACCAGATAGATTGGCAAGGTGTAGCTATTAAGTGTCGAAATTTCAATCACATCTCGAAGATAGTAAGAGCTGATTAAGAAACCAAAGACTGAGTAAATAATCAAGGCCACACGTCCCTTATTCAAAGGGATACAAGCACGAATAACGGCAAGAACACCCGTTGATCCCATCATATAGTAAGACAGCGTCAGCATGTCCGTATTGCTCATACCAAGATAGACCTGAGATAGATGGAAAATAAGAACACTGATAACCAGCATCAAGGCATTAGGAATAGACAACTGAAGCGAACGTCTGAGGAAATGTTTCTCAACAGGTCGTATATTACGTTCGAAGGTCAAAATAAATGGTGGAAGACCCTCGATAAATTGCCCCGCTAATGTCATCTGAACCTGAATGAATGGGAAGACCAAGAGGTACTCTGCCTTTCCAAAAACAATACTGGCAATACAGATAAGCCCCAAAAGGAAGGAATAGACCGTTTTGATGAGGAAAATAGGTGCAATGTGGGCAATATTATTAACCACACGACGTCCCTCAAATAGAATTTCAGGAATATCCTTAAACTCTGAATCCATAAGCACCAAGTTGGCAATCTGACGTGTAGCGGGATCCCCTTCAGCCATAACAATCGAACAATCCGCTTCACGCAGTGCCAAGATATCGTTGACACCGTCACCAGTCATAGCTGTGGTATGCCCATTGGCATTAAGGGTTTGGATTAACAACTTCTTCTGATGTGGAGATACGCGACCAAAGATTGCAGTATCTTCAGCCAAAGCCTCCAACTCCTCATCACTGACCTTAGAACAGTCAATATAACTTTGATAATCCGCAAAACCAGCCTGGTGGGCAATATGAGAAACCGTCACAGGATTGTCACCAGAAATAATCTTAAGCGTCACATCTTCTGAACGTAGGTATTCCAAAGTTTCTGCAGCATCCTCACGAATAGGATCGGCAATTTCGAGCAAGGTCAAGGCTTCCACATCATGAGGTAAGACCATGGTCTCTGTATCAATACCCGATTGACTCCATGCCAAAATCAAAACACGAGAACCACGAGCCTGCGCCTGATCGACTGCTTTTGGGTTTTCCTTAAGAAGCATCTCAGGTGCTCCCAAAAAGAGAGTTCCGACCCCGTCAATGCTCATAGCACCCCATTTACGATCACTTGAAAATGGAATAATATCGCCAACCTGATAGTTGTTTTCCAGACCTTCATAGGCATTACGAATAGCCTGGGCCGTTGAGTTGTTATCCTTGCTATGCTGCATGTAAGCCGCCAGCAAACCTTCCAACTCCTCCTTTGTGAAACGCTTAGACAAGAGCTCTAGACCTTTAACGGTCATCTTTCCTTGCGTAATCGTCCCTGTCTTATCCAGGCAAAGCACATCCACACGCGCTAGAGTTTCAACAGAGTACATCTCCTGCACCAGGATATGTTTCATTCCAAGCTTAATAACGGCCGTCAAAAGAGAGGTAATTGTCAAAAGGGCAATTCCCTTAGGCAACATTCCCAGAAGGGCTGTCGAACTGGTAACTACCGACTCTTGAAGAGAGAGCTGTTTAATCAAGTAAGCCTCAAAAAAGAGCGCAAGCCCAAACGGTATCACAATCTTGCCCGTAAACTTGGCAATCTTATCCATATTATAGAGGATACGTGACACGATTGGCTTATGCGTCTTGGCCTCAAGCATGAGCTTATTGGCATAATTATCCTCGGCTACGTTAATAACCTTAGCATAAACCTGACCACTCACAAGGTAAGAACCTGAGAGCAACTCCTTCCCATCCTTCTTGAGAATAAGGTCACTCTCACCTGTCAGCATAGCCTCGTTAAGCTCAGCCATCCCATCAACAACCACGGCATCACTAGGCACCTGCTCACCCGCAGACAAGAGCATGATATCATCCAAGACAATATCCTGAGGATCAATACAAGTTACCTCACCATCACGCACCACACGGATTTGATCCTTATTCATGAGATTGAGCTTATCAATCATGCGACGGGCACGCAATTCCGTCATCATTCCCGTAAAAGCATTAAGCACAATAATCCCAAAGAAAAAGAGATTAGACCAGGCTTGCACAGCAATCAAGGCCACAAAAATCGCAAAATTGAGCATATTAAAGGAGTTAAAGACATTACGCCTAAAAATCTCCCAATTACTGGAGCCAGTTTTTGCTTTAAAATGATTTGTTTTTCCGGCATCTATCCGCCGCTTGACCTCCATCTGAGTCAAGCCTTGTAACTGTCTGTTCATAACTTTCATAGTAGCATAAAAACGAGGTGTTTTCAAAAGTTAGCCGTCATAAATCCCAAGGAAATAGGCCCATTAAATCGCATACTTTTTCCACTTTGTCATTCAGGCCAATAAACCCAAAAGCACTCTGTAGGATTAGCGTTTCTAATTAAACCTACTTTGATAAATTAAATTAAACAACCATTGAAGATTGATAAATGGTTTTGACTGCCTCTTCTATTAGGCAAAATAAGGCATCATATTTAACAAACAGGGGCTAAACCCTTGGTATGAAAGGAATCTAGAAAATATTATGATGAACATGCAAAACTTGTTCCAAGAATTTTTTAGGCTTGTTATCATCATAAATACTGATTTCAAGGGATTTAACTACTAGTAAACTTAACAACTTTTATATATTTTACACAATATAGGACAGTAAATGGACAGTGACAGCATAATTGAAGAGTGAACAAAAAGAGGTATAAAAATACCTCCTTCGAAGCAAGAAAAGGTATTTGATGAGGTACTCCTTGTTAGCGATTTGTACTGAAAGTCGCCAGCACCAAAAAGTTGTTGTGCGTCATATTTGGAAAGATGCCTTAGAAATCTGTGAAGATATCCGTCATCAAAGTGGGATGAAGGAACGGTACCAACACCGGAAAGAAACGATAGAACGTTTATTCGGAACAGCTAAAGAATATCATAACTTGCGTTATACCAGAGAAAAAGGAAAGTCCAAAATGGAAGATAAGGTTGGGCTTACTTTAGCATGTCTAAATATCAAAAAATTGGTAAAAATGATAGCAGGAAAGACTTGTTATTTTACCCAAATAACTCAATACTATTGAATTATAGGAGAATTAAGTGTGAATATAAAAAAAGACAAACATCAAAAACGATGTTTGTCTTCATTCTGAACAGCTAATTCATTTGAATTGGCTGTTTTTGTCTCTTTAATCTACTAAAAAAGCCTCCTTTCGGAGACTTTTTCTAGTTAACTAATGTCACATTAGTTTTTTGAAGCTTCTTGGAAGTCTGGGTTTTTCCATGCTTCATCAATGATAGCTTGCAATTCATCAGCTGAAGCTTTCATCTTTTGTTGTTCAGCATCGTTCAAAGGGATGTTAACTGGACGTACAATACCGTGTGCACCAACGATAGCTGGTTGACCGATATAAACGTTGCTTACACCATATTGACCTTCTTGGAATACAGACAATGGAAGTACTGCATTTTCATCGTCAAGGATAGCTTTAGTGATACGAGCAAGGGCTACTGCGATACCATAGTATGTAGCACCTTTTTTGTTGATGATTGTGTAAGCTGCATCACGAACACCTTCGAACAATTCAACCAATTCAGCTTCTTGAACGTTTTCTTTGTCTTTAAGGAATTCTTCAAGGTTTACACCAGCGATGTTAGCGTGTGACCAAACGGCAAATTCTGAGTCACCGTGTTCACCCATGATGTAGGCGTGAACTGAACGTGCGTCAACGTCAAGTTTTTCAGCAAGTGCTTGACGGAAACGAGCTGAGTCAAGTGAAGTACCTGAACCTACAACGCGTTCTTTAGGGAATCCTGAGAATTTCCATGTTGCGTAAGTCAATACGTCAACTGGGTTAGCGGCTACAAGGAAGATTCCTTTGAATCCTGATTCAACAACTTGTGTAACGATTGATTTGTTGATGGCAAGGTTTTTACCAACAAGATCAAGACGAGTTTCACCTGGTTTTTGAGGAGCACCAGCAGTGATAACTACAAGGTCAGCATCCGCACAGTCTTCGTATTTAGCTGCATAGATTTTTTTAGGTGAAGTGAATGCAAGGGCGTGACTAAGGTCAAGTGCATCACCAACAGCTTTTTCGAACAATTGTGGAATTTCAATGATACCAAGTTCTTGAGCGATACCTTGGTTTACAAGTGCGAAAGCGTAAGATGAACCTACGGCACCGTCACCAACAAGGATGACTTTTTTGTGTTGTTTAGTTGCAGTCATGGTCTAAACATCTCCTTAATTTTTTATTGGGTTACCCCGTACAATGCTTATTCTACCACTTTAAGTGACAGATGTCACGAGATATTAAGTAAATATTGAATGAAAGCGTTTTATGAGACTGAAAAATAAAGCGTTTTATGGTATAATAATATAGAAATTTTCTATGCTCTTTTATTAGAGTTTGGAATGATTTGAATGAAAGAAAAGAGGCATTTTAAAGGTGCAAGATAATAATTTAATTGACGTTAAATTGACATCTGAAATGAAAACGAGTTTTATCGATTACGCCATGAGTGTAATCGTTGCTCGTGCTTTGCCAGATGTTCGTGATGGTTTAAAACCAGTACAACGTCGTATCCTTTATGGAATGAATGAGCTTGGGGTGACACCTGATAAGCCACATAAAAAATCAGCTCGTATCACTGGGGATGTCATGGGTAAATATCACCCACATGGTGACTCATCTATCTATGAGGCTATGGTTCGCATGGCCCAATGGTGGAGCTACCGTTACATGTTGGTTGATGGTCATGGTAACTTTGGTTCTATGGATGGTGACGGAGCCGCCGCTCAGCGTTACACTGAGGCGCGTATGTCAAAATTCGCCTTGGAAATGCTCCGTGATCTCAACAAAAATACTGTTGATTTTCAAGATAACTACGATGGTTCGGAACGTGAGCCAATTGTTCTGCCATCACGTATTCCTAATTTACTTGTTAATGGCGCAACAGGGATTGCCGTTGGTATGGCGACCAATATCCCACCGCACAATCTGTCTGAGACAATTGATGCTGTCAAATTGATGATGGACAATCCTGAGGTCACAACACGTGAGTTGATGGAAGTTCTCCCTGGTCCTGATTTTCCAACGGGTGGTCTGGTCATGGGGAAAACCGGTATTCACCGTGCCTATGAGACTGGTAAGGGCTCTATTGTTCTTCGTTCGCGTACTGAAATTGAAACAACTAAATCAGGTCGTGAGCGAATTGTTGTCACTGAGTTTCCTTACATGGTCAATAAGACCAAGGTCCATGAACATATTGTTCGTTTGGCCCAAGAAAAACGTGTGGAAGGAATTACAGCAGTCCGTGATGAGTCGTCTCGTGAAGGAGTTCGCTTTGTTATTGAAGTGCGTCGTGATGCCTCTGCCAATGTTATATTGAATAACCTGTTCAAATTAACACAACTTCAGACTAACTTCAGCTTCAACATGTTGGCCATTGAAAAGGGTGTTCCAAAAATCCTTTCACTACGTCAAATCTTGGCGGATTATATTGCCCACCAAAAAGAAGTTGTGGTTCGTCGCACACAGTTTGACAAGGATAAGGCTGAGGCACGTGCCCATATTTTAGAAGGTTTGTTAATTGCACTCGATCACTTGGATGAAGTGATTGCAATTATTCGTAACAGTCAAACGGATTCGGAAGCTCAAGCTGAGTTGATGGCTCGTTTCGAACTTACCGAACGTCAAAGTCAAGCGATTCTTGATATGCGTTTGCGTCGTTTGACCGGTTTGGAACGTGATAAGATTCAAAACGAATATAATGATCTGTTAGCCTTGATTGCAGACTTGGCCGATATCTTGGCGAAACCTGGACGTGTTATTGCCATTATCAAAGAAGAATTGGATGAAAGCAAGCGAAAATTCGGAGATGCTCGTCGTACCGAACTTATGGTCGGTGAAGTTGTCTCACTTGAAGATGAAGACCTCATCGAAGAAGAAGATGTGGTTATTACGCTTTCAAACAAAGGCTATATTAAACGTTTGGCTCAAGATGAGTTCCGCTCACAAAAACGTGGTGGTCGTGGGGTCCAAGGTACTGGTGTTAATGACGATGACTTTGTTCGTGATATTGTTTCAACTAGCACTCATGATCACCTTTACTTTATGACTAACAAAGGGCGTGTATACCGTCTTAAGGGCTATGAAATTCCTGAATATGGTCGTACAGCTAAGGGATTACCAATTGTCAACCTCTTGAAGTTAGACGAGGGTGAGACCATTCAAACGGTGATTAATGCTAAGAGTGATGAAGCTTCTGAAAATAATCACCTAGTCTTTGTGACTCGTCAAGGTTTGGTTAAACGAACTAAGGAAGCCGAGTTCAAGAACATTCGCCAAAATGGTTTGATTGCCTTAAAACTTAGAGAAGGTGATGAACTAATCAATGTCTTCTTGACTACAGGAAATGAAGAAATTATCATTGGTACCAAGTTTGGATACAGTGTACGCTTCAAGGAAAATACGATTCGAAGCATGAGTCGTATGGCTGCTGGTGTTAAAGGAGTGACTCTTCGTGATGGCGACCAAGTCGTTGGTGCTGCCGCCATTACGGACGACCAAGAAGTATTGATTATCTCTGAAAAAGGTTATGGTAAGCGTACTTCAGCCACTGAATACCCAACTAAGGGTCGTGGCGGTAAAGGTATCAAGACGGCTAATATCACTGATAAGAACGGTCATTTAGCTGGTATTGCTACCGTTTCTGGTAACGAGGACATCATGGTCATGACTGATACAGGTGTTATCATTCGTACAGCAGTTGCCAATATTTCCCAAACTGGACGTGCCACTCAAGGGGTTAAGGTCATGCGTTTGGATAATTCTGCTCGAATTGTAACTTTTGCTTTGGTTGAACCAGAAGAAGTTGTGAAAGCTTCCGAGGCCGACCAAGAAAGTGGTGATAACTGATGAGCAGAGATAAGAAAAACAAGACGACTAAAAAGCGTCATAAATGGCTTGAAATACTTCGTTGGGTCTTGATTGTTGTTCTTTTGGTTGTTGGTCTAGCGCTATTTTTCAATAAGTCCATCCGCAACACTGTGATTGCCTGGAATACCAATAAATATCAAGTTAGTAATGTTTCTAAAAAGACAATTGAGAAAAACAAAGAAGCTAAGACTAGCTTTGACTTTGAAAATGTTCAATCAATCAGTACCGGATCCGTTTTGCAAGCGCAAATGGATGCTCAAAAGCTTCCGGTTATTGGTGGTATTGCCATTCCTGAGGTCGGTATCAATCTCCCTATTTTCAAAGGCCTTGGAAATACAGAGTTGACTTACGGTGCAGGAACCATGAAGGAAACTCAAGTCATGGGTGGTGAAAACAATTATGCTCTGGCTAGTCACCATGTTTTTGGTATTGCAGGTGCTTCTGATATGCTTTTTTCACCTCTTGATAGGGCTAAGAAAGGCATGAAGATTTATCTTACGGATAAAAATAAAGTCTACACTTATGTCATTAGTGAGGTTACAGTTGTTCAACCAACTGAAGTAGCGGTGGTTGATGATACACCTGGTAAGTCAGAAGTTACTCTTGTGACTTGTACAGACGCTGAAGCAACTCAGCGTACAATTGTCAAAGGAGTTTTGAAAACTCAAGTAGAATATGACAAGGCTAATTCAGATATTATTGATGCCTTTAACAAATCATATAACCAATTTCAAAGTTGAGAAAAGGCCGTAAGGCCTTTTTCTAAGGAGGAAAAAATGTTTTTAAATACGGTACACCATGTTGCCATCATAGTTTCTGATTATGAGCGCTCCCGAGATTTTTATGTCAATAAACTTGGTTTTGAAATCATTAGGGAAAATCATCGTCCCGAGCGTCATGATTATAAGTTAGACTTACGTTGTGGGGCTATAGAGCTTGAAATCTTTGGCAATAAAACGAATGATCCGGCCTATGTGAAGCCACCTCAACGTCCATCCTATCCTGAAGCTTGTGGCTTACGTCATTTAGCATTCAAGGTTTCTCATATAGAGGAAGTTGTAAAAGACTTAGAAGAAAAAGGTATCTCTTGCCAACCTATTCGAAGGGATACGTTTACTGGCGAAAAGATGACTTTTTTTGACGATCCTGATGGTCTTCCTTTGGAGTTGCATGAGTAGTTTTTTTGACCTTATTTTTTCAAGTCATGGTATAATTGATTCACGTCTGGCCCTTTTGTCAGTCGTCCTTTAGGAGATTATGGATACTAATCTATTTTCGAAAGGAAAAACACATGAAATTGAAAAAACTTTTTATTACTGGGGCTGCTCTGTTAGCTTCAGTGACCACCTTTGCTTCAGCTGCTCAAGCAGCCACATCGTCAGACGTTCAAAAGGTTATTGATGAATCTTATGTTCAGCCTGACTATGTCATGGGGTATTCTTTGTCAGAAGAACAACGCAATCAGACCTTGAATTTGTTGGATTATGATAGCAATAAAGATACCAATGTTAAGACGCTAACGACATCAGCATATGCAAAAATCATGAATGTTGCAGACGATTCTAGTTTACAGTTATATTCTTCGGTTAAAATTGCAAAGCTAGGTGCTAAAGAAACCTTGACTGTTGATATTGTAACGCCACAAAATATCACGAAAGTTACATCGGATATGTATCGTAATGCCGCAACGACACTTGGTATTGAACATGCTAAGATTACAGTAGCAGCACCGATTGCCGTTACTGGTGAAAGTGCCTTGGCTGGTATTTATTATTCCCTTGAGCAAAATGGAGCCAAAGTTTCAGATGAAAGTAAGGAGCTTGCCCAAGAGGAACTTAAAACCCTTTCTCAAATCAATGAGGAAAATTCAGGTAAGAGTAACTATGATGCTGATAAGCTTAATGTAGCCATGACTGATATCAAATCTGCAGTTGCAGATAAAGGCGACAAGTTGACTGAAGATCAAGCTAAAACAATTGTTCAGCAAACCATCAATAACTACAACTTGAATCTTTCTGATAATCAAATCAATCTTTTGGTTAATTTTGCTTTGAATTTATCTAAGTCCTCAATCATCGATAGTGCTAGTTTTAAGTCAAGCTTGAGTTCACTGAAAGATTCTATCGTTTCTAAAGCTGGAAATACCTTCTCTGGCATCAACTTAAAATTTGATGCTAACAAGACACTTGAAAATAGCAAAAATATTTTTGCGCAAATCTGGCAAGCTATCGTAGATTTCTTTACTGGACTTTTTAAATAGTGAAAGAGCTATCCGTTTGGATGGCTTTTTTCGATTTTTCAGAAAATATTTGAAATACTATTGAAATTTTTTACACAATTGTGTAAAATAGTAACCATCAATTCAGATTATTCTGAAAATTGTTTTAGGAGGCTTTTTATGTCACAATCGAGTGTTACGAGTCAGTCAACCTGGCGTAGTAAAATAAAAGCAATGGGACCTGGTATCCTAATGGCTTCAGCAGCTGTAGGTGGTTCTCATATCGTTTCTTCAACACAAGCCGGAGGTAAGTATGGCTGGGCCTTGTTAGGTTTGGTTATTCTAGCTAATCTCTTTAAATATCCATTTTTCCGTTTTGGTGCGGAATACACAGCAGATACTGGGAAAACTCTAGTTGAAGGGTATGCTGAAAAAGGGAAGTTCTACCTTTGGGTATTCTTCATCCTCAATGTTTTCTCAGCTTTGGTTAATACAGCAGGTGTTGCAATCCTCTGTGCGGCTATCATTGCAAGTGCCTTTCCGATGCTAGGTTTGACTATTACTGTTTGGTCGTTCATCTTGGTTGCTATTATTTGGGGAATGTTGCTCTTTGGAGGGTACAAACTTCTTGATGGTATGGCCAAATGGATCATGTCAGCCTTGACTATCGCAACAGTAGCAGCAGTTATTATTGCGGCAATCAAACACCCAGAGTACAGTGCTGACTTCGTTGAAAAAACACCATGGCAGTTAGCAGCCCTTCCATTTATCGTGTCGCTTCTTGGTTGGATGCCAGCTCCAATCGAAATTTCAGCCATCAACTCACTTTGGTCAGCTGAGAAAAAGAAAACTGTTGATTTTAACACTGATGATGCCCTCTTTGACTTTAACGTTGGTTACATCGGAACAGCTATTCTTGCAGTATTCTTTGTAGCACTCGGTGCTCTTATCCAGTATCCAACTGGTAAACCTGTAGTAGCAGCCTCAGCGGCCTATATCGCACAATTCGTCGGTATGTATGAATCAGTGCTTGGTACTTGGTCTCGCTACTTGATTACTTTCATTGCTTTCTTGTGTATCTTTGGTACCGTTATCACAGTTATTGATGGTTATTCACGTGTAAATGAGATATCTCTACGACTTTTGTTTAACAAGAAAGAATCCAGTGCAACACCTTTGAACGTATGGATGACTTTGACTTCAATTATTGGTCTTATCATCATTATCTTCTTCCAAGGTCAAGTTGGTACTATGCTTCGTTTCGCCATGATTGGTTCATTCTTGACGACACCTTTCTTTGCGCTATTGAACTATGTGCTTGTCACTAAGGCCAAGAAAGATTTTCCAATGTGGTTGAAAGTGCTTGCCATTGCAGGTTTGATTTTCTTGTTCGGATTTGCACTCTTCTTTATCTGGGCTTTGGCTATTGGTAAAGCAGGTTAATAGGATTAAACGGTTTCCATATGGAAGCTGTTTTTTATTTTAAAGGAGGGGGTTAGGAGAGATTATAGCCAAGAGAATACAAAAAAACCATTCCATTGGAATGGTTCAACAACAAGATGTTGCTTATTTGAGACCGTATTTTTTGTTGAAACGATCCACGCGTCCGTCTGCTTGTGTGAATTTTTGACGGCCAGTGTAGAATGGGTGAGAATCTGATGAAATTTCTACACGGATAAGTGGGTAAGTTTCACCTTCGAATTCAACTGTTTCGTTTGAGTACTTAGTTGAACCACTAAGGAATTGGTAACCAGTAGTTGTGTCCATGAATACTACTGGACGGTAATCTGGATGGATATCTTTTTTCATGTTAAAATGTTTCCTTTCTGCCATGGTACTTTCCGCACCATAGTTTTTTTTAACTATTCTAGTTTATCAAAACCTTAACTTCTTGACAAGTCTTTTTCCCTATTTTTTAGGAAAGTCGTATCTTGTATACACCGCTTGTTTGAAAGCAGTGGTTGTCTTTATCAATAATAATGGCTTCAAGGTCTTCATGGGCACTAACTTCTTGGAAAATATGCTCAAGACTTGACCCAAATAAACGAGTCGTCCAAATCTCACCATCAACTGAAAGTGGAGAAATGATAGTAAGGCTTGCAAGATTGCTAGTAACAGGATAGCCAGTTTGACTATCAAAAATATGATGATAGGTCTTACCGTCTATTTCAAAAGTCCGTTCATAGATTCCAGAAGTGACGACAGATTGGTCTCTGATAGCAAGCACCATGAGATTGGTGTTTCTCGTCTCCTTAGGATTTTGAATACCGATTCGCCATTTATGGTCAGGATTATGGAGAGCTGGTCCGAAGGTTAGAACATTGCCTCCTAGATTTATCAAGGCACTGGTTACTTTTTCAGCTTTGAGAAAGTCTGCAATCCGATCTGCGATATAACCTTTAGCTAAGGCACCCAGATCAATTTTCATTCCCTTCTCTTTGAGGAAGACACTTTGATTTTCCTCGGATAGGACAATGGCATTGGGATTAATAATATCTAGGAGTGGAGCGATTTCTTCAGAAAGTGGAAGTCTGGCATCAGAAAAGCCAATCCGCCAGGTCTGAATGAGAGGACCAATGGCAATATTAAGGTGGCTTCCAACTTGGCAACTATGCCATTTTCCAAGAGAAATCAGTTCGAACAGTTCTGGATGAACGTTTATAGGATGTATACCGGCAGCCTTATTAATCTGCATGAGTTCGGAACTGTCATCATTGGCAGAAAAACGCTTATTATAAAGATTAAGCAGTGCCTCAACTTGATCAAGTAGAGGCTCTGGTTGATTATGATAGATGGAAACATCAATAACAGTTCCCATAAGATGTACACGACGATTAGTGAGTTGCATGGGAAACAGTATCCTTGATTTCTTGATAGATTTGGTCATTTTCCTCTAAGCTGTAGGAATTGGCACCACTGGCAAGTGGGTGTCCACCACCGTCATGACGCTTAGCAATCTCGTTGATGACAATAGACTTACTACGAAGGCGCACACGGTAATGCCCTTCAGGCTGCTCTACGAAAATAGCCCATGATTGAACGGTGTCAATATGACCAGGAGTACCAACAATGGCTGAACTTTCAGCATCTGTGACATTAAAGTTATCAAGCACTTTTCGTGTTAGGACGACTCGAGCTGCTCCATTTTCATCGACTTCAAGATTATCGAAAACATAGCCTTGCAATTTAGCGATTTTGAAGGGAAAACTGTCCATACGACGTGCCATAGCAGAAAAATCGAAGTCGTATTCACGTAGTTTTGCTGCAATGTGAAGTGTTTTTGCAGTTGTCGATGGGAAGAGGAAGCGTCCCGTATCGCCAACTATGCCATTATAGAGAACACGTGCAGCCGCATCTGAAAGGGCTAAACCGACAGTGAGAGCCCAGTCTGTCACAATTTCGCTGGCACTTGAAGCAGTAGTATCAACTAAAAGCAGGTCTCCGTAGGCATCATCGTTAGGATGATGGTCAATTTTGATAAGAAAGTCGCCCTTACTATATCGGTCATCATCAATACGAGGAGTATTGGCGGTATCAGTAATGATAACAAGAGCTCTTTCATAATCCTGATCAGCTACTTCGTCCATCTCAGCAATCCAAGATAGAGTCGGTTCATTGATACCCGTTGCAAGGACCTTTTTATCTGGAAAGTTTGTTTTCAAAATTTCCTTCAAACCTACCTGACTACCGATGGCATCAGGGTCTGGTCGTTGGTGGCGATGAATAATAATAGTGTCATAAGCTTTGATTTTTTCTAAAATAGCTTGAAATACAGTCATGAAAATCTCCTTGTGATTTTTTTCTATTATATCATGAATAGAAGCAAAAACGATTAGCCTAGACTAACCGTTACAAAAATTAAATCTCTTTATAATCAACTTCAAGTCCACGCTGAACAGCTGGACGGTTGCTGATCTTGTCAGCCCAAGCTTGAAGATGCTTGTATTCTTTAACGTTAAGGAAGATACCAGCCTTGTCCCAAATCTTATCCTGAGCAAGTCGGCCATACCAAGACCAGATTGCGATATCAGCGATAGTATACTCATCCCCAGCGATATAAGGTTTGGTTGCAAGTTCTTTATCAAGCAAGTCAAGTTGACGTTTGGCTTCCATAGCAAAACGGTTGATGGCGTATTTGATTTTTTCAGGAGCGTAATGGAAGAAGTGACCAAAACCACCGCCTAGGAAAGGTGCAGCGCCTGTTTGCCAAAAGAGCCAGTTGAGAACTTCAGTACGTTTAGCGTGATCAGTTGGAATAAGTTTTCCAAACTTTTCAGCCAAGTAAAGGAGGATGTTAGCTGATTCAAAGACACGAACGGGTTGGTCTTCGGAATAATCCATCATGGCAGGAATCTTTGAATTTGGATTGACAGCAACAAAGTCTGATCCAAACTGGTCACCATCACCAATCTTAATACGATAAGCATCATAACCTGCTTGAGTCACACCGAGTTCTTTAAGTTCTTCTAACATGATAGTTGCCTTGATACCGTTTGGCGTCGGAAGAGTATAGAGTTGGAAAGGTTGATCGCCTTTTGGTAAGGTTTGTTCAAAACGGGCACCAGCAGTCGGTTGGTTAATACCGCCCCAGGCTCCTCCCATAGCAGCTGGATTTTCCCAAACTTCGGGTAAAATATAATCAGACATGATAATTCTCCTTGTATTCTTGATAGTTACATCCTAACAAAATGCTAGTGGCATTTCAAGAATCTGCTACGTCTCATTAGCTCTAGCATCTTGACTTTTTTCTATGGAATGATAATATAGTAAAAATTAATTTTATTTGATTAACAAAAACAAAGATTGGGAGAGTAAAAAATTTGACAGCTATCGATTTTCATCACTTGGCTAAAACAGAATTGCACTGCCATTTGGATGGTTCTTTGTCAATAGAGACCATTCGTCATCTTGCTAAATTAGCACAGATTGAACTGCCAGAAGATGACGAAGAGCTCAAACACCATGTGACAGCTCCACATACCTGTGAGAGTCTTCTAGATTATTTGGAGGCTTTCGATTACATTCGCCCACTGTTACAGACTAAGGAAGCTTTAACCCTTGCTGCCTATGATGTGGCTAAGCAGGCTGCTCTTGAGAATGTCATCTATATTGAAGTGCGTTTTGCACCTGAATTGTCTATGGATAAGGGGCTTACTGTCGTTGAAACTATCCAAGCTGTATGTCAAGGGTTACGTCAAGCTCAGGATGAATTCGGTATTGTTGCTAAGGCCTTGGTTTGTGGAATGCGTCAATCGGACCAAGATTTGACTTCTCGTATCCTTGATGAAGCCAATAAGGTTGAAGAGACTGATTTTGTTGGCTTTGATTTTGCTGGTGATGAGCATCATTATGGACCAAAGGCTATTGAAACTTTGATTGAACAAGTTCAGACTTACGACCGTCCTATGACTTTCCACGCAGGTGAGTGTGGCTGCCCAGCCTTTCTAGCTCAATCTATTGCAATGGGAATCAAGCGTAATGGACATGCGACTATCCTTGCTCAAGAGCCTGAACTTTTGGAAGAATTTGTAAAAAATGGTGTCACAGGTGAATTGTGTCTGACAAGTAATCTCCAGACCAAGGCTGCTGTTACTGTTGCTGATTTCCCTTACCTAAAAATGAAAGCAGCGGGGGCAAACATTACGATTAATACGGACAATCGTACCGTTTCTGATACAAACCTAACCAAAGAATACGAACTCTATCACAAGCATTTTAACACTTCTGTTCAAGATTTCTTTGTTCACAATAAGACAGCTATAGAGGCTTCCTTTGCTAGTGATGAAGAGAAAAAAGAGCTTCTTGAAAAATTAACTCAGGCTTATTCATAAGAAAAAAGGTTAAGATAAAGCAGATGTAAGAGCTAAACGAGTGTAGCTCAAACAGAATGACTAAGTGCTCTGTTAAAAAGGTTGGTACTGATTTTCTTATTTGAGTCAAGAATAAGAAGACAATGTGAATTTTTTCAAAAATTGTTCAGTATCAGGCCCTTTTGCGTCTCGAATTATGATAAAATAAGTACAAAATATATTTTAGAGGAGTCTGGTTTGGCACAGCTTTATTTTCGCTACGGCACCATGAATTCAGGAAAATCTATTGAAATTCTCAAGGTGGCCCATAATTATGAAGAACAGGGAAAACCAGTTGTGCTTATGACTAGTCGTCTGGATAATCGAGATGGTGTAGGTTATATTTCTAGCCGAATAGGTATGAAACGTAAGGCTTATCCAATTGGTAATGACACGGATATTTTTGGATACATTGCTGCTATGAATCCCCGTCCTTATTGTGTTTTGATTGATGAGGCTCAATTTCTGACTCGGGCAAATGTCTATGATTTGGCACGTATTGTTGACGAATTGGATATTCCCGTAATGGCATTTGGCTTAAAAAATGATTTTCAAAACAACCTGTTTGAGGGATCAAAGTATCTCTTGCTTTTATCTGACAAGATTGATGAAATAAAAACCATCTGTCATTACTGCTCTAGGAAGGCAACTATGGTTCTACGCATGGAAAATGGAGAGCCGGTTTATGAAGGGGCACAGGTTCAAATTGGAGGTCATGAGAGTTATATTTCCGTTTGTCGAAAGCACTGGTTTAACCCACCTCGCAAGAAAATAGTTCCTTTGAAAGAGGATTAAAAACGATTATCAGTTATACAAGGAGTAACAGTAACAAATGAACATTTATGATCAGTTGCAGGCGGTTGAAGACCGTTACGAGGAATTAGGAGAGCTACTTAGTGACCCTGAGGTTGTTTCGGATACTAAGCGTTTTATGGAATTGTCTCGTGAGGAGGCTAATACCCGTGAAACTGTAACCGTTTACCGTGAATACAAGCAAGTTATCCAAAACATCACAGATGCTGAGGAGATGATTAAGGAAGCAAGTGGTGATCCTGACTTGGAAGAAATGGCTAAGGAAGAACTCAAAGAATCAAAAGCCGCTAAAGAGGAGTACGAAGAACGTTTGAAAATTCTTCTCTTGCCAAAAGACCCTAATGATGACAAGAATATCATCCTTGAAATCCGTGGGGCTGCAGGTGGTGATGAAGCAGCTTTGTTTGCGGGAGACCTCTTAAACATGTACCAAAAATACGCTGAAACACAAGGTTGGCGCTTTGAGGTCATGGAAGCATCATATAATGGTGTCGGAGGTATCAAAGAAGTGGTTGCCATGGTTTCAGGACAATCAGTCTACTCTAAACTCAAATATGAATCGGGAGCGCACCGTGTACAACGTGTCCCTGTGACTGAGAGCCAAGGACGTGTCCATACTTCAACGGCAACTGTCTTGGTCATGCCAGAAGTTGAAGAAGTGGATTATGAAATTGATCCTAAAGACCTTCGTGTTGATATCTATCACGCTTCTGGTGCTGGTGGTCAGAACGTCAATAAGGTTGCGACTGCCGTTCGTATGGTCCATATTCCAACTGGTATTAAGGTTGAAATGCAAGAAGAACGTACGCAACAGAAAAACCGTGATAAAGCCATGAAGATTATTCGTGCCCGTGTGGCTGACCACTTCGCACAGATTGCTCAAGATGAACAAGATGCTGAACGTAAATCGACTGTTGGTACAGGGGATCGTTCAGAGCGTATCCGTACGTACAACTTCCCACAAAACCGTGTGACGGATCACCGTATTGGTTTGACCCTTCAAAAACTAGATACGATTTTAGCTGGTAAACTAGATGAAGTTGTTGATGCTTTGGTTCTTTACGATCAAACTCAAAAATTGGAAGAACTTAACAAATGATTCTGGCAGATGCCTTAGCAGGCTATGAGAAGGAACTTGGGGCTGTTGGAGAAGAGCCAGAGGCTCTGTCTTTTGTCTATCGTGGTTTGAAACATTGGGATTTGACGCAATTTGTTCTTCATCTACGACAAGAAGTTTCAGAGGAAGACGAAAAGCTTCTTTCTAGTATCTTTAATCAACTAAAAGCGCATAAACCTGCTCAGTATATCCTAGGTTTTGAAGATTTTCATGGCTTACGTTTTCAAGTTGATGAGCGTGTTTTGATTCCTCGTCCTGAAACTGAGGAATTAGTGGAGCTAATTTTGGCGGAAAACCCAAAGACAGAGCTTAAGGTTCTTGATATTGGAACTGGGAGTGGTGCTATTGCAGTGTCTCTGAAAGAGAGTTGTCCTCTTTGGCAAGTGACAGCCAGTGACTTGTCTGTGGATGCTTTAGAACTTGCTAGAGAAAATGCCAAGCTCAACCAAGTAGACATCAGTTTTATTCAATCCGATGTTTTTGAAGTTATCTCTGATAGCTTTGACATTATTGTGTCCAATCCTCCCTATATTTCTGAAAATGATAAGAACGAAGTTGGTTTAAATGTCTTGGATAGTGAGCCCAAGATGGCTTTGTTTGCTGATGAAGATGGCCTTGCCATTTATAGACAGATTATTGAGAGGGCTGCTAAGCATCTAAGTCCTCAAGGAAAACTCTATTTTGAGATTGGCTATAAGCAGGGCAGTGATTTGAAGAAACTCTTGTCTCTACATTTTCCAGATAAGTGTGTGCGTGTCCTTAAGGACCAATTTGGGCAGGATAGAATGGTTGTGATGGATGATGGAAACTAACACGGATTTAAAAGCAATCTTGGCAAATGGAGGGGCAGTCGTCCTTCCGACAGAGACGGTTTATGGTCTTTTTGCTAGAGCTTTGGACGAGAAGGCAGTCAATCATGTCTATGAGCTAAAAAATCGTCCTAGGGATAAGGCTATGAATTTGAATGTCGCTTCTTATGAAGATATCTTGACCTATTCAAAAGAGCAACCCGACTATCTCAAAAAAATTTACGATGCTTTTTTGCCTGGACCTTTGACCATCATTTTAAAAGCTAATGGCCAAGTACCTAAGTGGATTAATTCGGGTTTGGCGACGGTTGGCTTTCGCTTGCCAAACCATCCTGTGACTAGAGAATTGATTCAAGCTGAAGGACCTCTGATTGGTCCATCCGCTAACAAGTCGGGGATGGCAAGTGGTCGTTATTTTGACCACATCAGAGCGCAGTTTGATTTTCAGGTGACAGGCTATCAAGATGATGATGCCCTGTTGGGCCTAGATTCGACGATTTTGGACCTGTCTGTTACTCCAGCTAGAATACTTAGACAGGGAAAGATTACAAAAGATGACCTATTGGCAGCTCTACCAGAGTTGACCATAGAATAAATGACTAACAGAGACCCGGGAAAGTGTGAGAAAACTTTCAGTTGTGTATGGGTGAGTTGAGAAAAACCCATTAGACCAATAAATAGGAGATCTCAATGATTTTTGACAAAGAAGATTACAAAGCATTTGACCCTGAACTTTGGGAAGCCGTTGCCAAAGAAGAAGAACGCCAGCAGAACAATATTGAATTGATTGCTTCTGAAAATGTCGTTTCTAAGGCTGTTATGGCGGCTCAAGGAACACTTTTGACCAACAAATACGCTGAAGGCTATCCTGGTAAGCGTTACTACGGTGGTACAGACGTTATTGATGTGGTTGAAACCCTTGCTATTGAACGTGCTAAGAAACTTTTTGGAGCAAAATTTGCCAATGTACAACCTCACTCAGGTAGTCAGGCCAATGCTGCTGTTTACATGTCTTTGATTCAACCAGGTGACACTGTGATGGGGATGGATTTGTCAGCTGGTGGTCACCTGACACATGGTGCGCCAGTTAGCTTCTCTGGTAAGACTTATCACTTCGTTGCTTACAATGTTGATAAGGAAACTGAACTTCTTGATTATGATGCTATCCTTGCTCAAGCAAAAGAAGTAAAACCAAAACTCATCGTTGCGGGGGCTTCAGCTTACTCACGTATCATTGATTTTGCTAAATTCCGTGAAATCGCTGATGCAGTAGGTGCTTATCTCATGGTAGATATGGCTCATATTGCTGGTCTTGTGGCATCAGGCCATCATCCAAGTCCAGTACCTTACGCACATGTGACAACCACAACAACTCACAAGACTCTCCGTGGTCCTCGTGGTGGATTGATCTTGACTAATGATGAAGACATTGCTAAGAAAATCAATTCTGCCGTCTTCCCTGGTTTGCAAGGTGGTCCTTTGGAACACGTTATTGCAGCTAAGGCTGTTGCCCTTAAAGAAGCACTTGACCCTGCCTTTAAGGAATACGGTGAAAATGTCATCAAGAACGCCGCAGCTATGGCAGATGTTTTCAATCAACATCCAGACTTCCGTGTCATTTCAGGCGGAACCAATAATCACCTCTTCTTGGTCGATGTGACTAAGGTTGTTGAAAATGGTAAGGTTGCTCAAAATGTTCTTGAAGAAGTGAATATTACCTTGAACAAAAATGGTATTCCTTATGAACAATTGTCACCATTCAAAACATCTGGTATTCGTGTAGGTAGCCCAGCTATTACAAGTCGTGGTATGGGTGAAGCTGAGAGCCGTAAGATTGCTGAGTTGATGATCCAAGCTTTGGAAAATCACGACAAACCAGAAGTTTTGGAACACATTCGTGGTGAAGTCAAAACACTTACAGATGCCTTTCCACTTTATTAAGGGATTATGTTAGATTTATATATTAAACGCATTATCATTCATCAGTTTTCGCCAAATGATACGGAGCTGGTATTGGCAGAAGCGCCTCTTGAAATAACACCTCGTTTGGATGAGTATTTCCGGAAGAAACTGTCAAAAGTTTTCTCGGATGAGGCTAAACGTGGGTATTTCGAAGCAGAAAATGTTTTCATCAGTCATCTAGGGGATGATTTGATGGAAAGTTCTGTCAAAATTGCCCAACTTTGGAAGGAAGAATTTGTCATTTCTGAAGATCAAAAGACCAATGATTTGGTCTTTATTCAGTTTGACAAAGAAGGACAAGAGTATTTTGCATTCTTGCGCATTGCCCTAAAGGACAGTTTGATTCATTCTTTGGGAGATAGCCAGCATCCAATTCAATTGTCACAAAATAATCTGCCTTCTGCGGCTCAGACACCAGATGAAGCTTTGATAATTAACCGTAGCAGTAAGCAGTATTATCTGATTGAAAAGCGTATCAAACACAACGGTAGTTTTGCCAATTATTTCTCTGAAAACCTCTTGCAGGTCCAACCTGAACAGTCTGTCAAGAAGTCAATTAAGATGGTTGAAGACACGGCTCAAAAAATTGCTGAGAATTTTAATCAAGATGACTTTAACTTCCAAGGAAAAATGAAATCGGCTATTTTCAATAATTTGGAAGAAGACCAGGAATTGTCTCCTGAAAAATTGGCAGACCAGCTTTTTGATAATAATTTGACAGCTCGTTTGACCTTCGTTGATGAGCTTAAAGAGGCTATTCCTGAGCCTATTTCGGTCTCAGATATTGACCATTCTCGTCAAATTAAGAAATTAGAGAATCAAAAGCTATCGTTATCAAACGGAATTGAGTTAATTGTGCCTAATAACGTCTATCAGGATGCTAATAGTGTTGAGTTTATTCAAAATCCTGATGGCACCTATTCAATTCTCATCAAAAATATCGAGGATATCATCAATAAATAATATGTTTAAATGGATAAGACGTCTGGTGGTTCTTGTGCTAGTCTTCTTTCTAGGAATTCAAGCCTATCGTCTGCATGCCAATATACAACATGTCTTAGCTTATGAATCCATGGTTAAGGAAGTGTTGGCAGAGGATGATGTTGATAATACAACCAATGTAGATTTGGTCCTAGCAATGATTTACACAGAAACCAAGGGGAAGACAGATGACGTGATGCAGTCCAGTGAAAGTTCTTCAGGGGTTACTAACTCCATCAAAAATCGAAAAGAAAGTATTCGTCAGGGGGTGACAGTACTTTCAGAGAACCTGGAAGAGGCTGCCCACCATAAGGTGGATCCTTGGACAGCAGTGCAAGCCTATAATTTTGGTAAAGCCTATATTGATTATGTAGCTGATAATGGTGGAGTAAACACTGTTGAACTAGCAAAGGCCTATTCTAAAAATGTCGTTGCCCCAAGTCTTGGAAATACCAGTGGAAAGACCTACACCTATTACCAACCAGTTGCTATGTACTATGGTGGTGGAAAGCTTTATACAAATGGCGGAAATATTTATTACGCTAAGGAAGTACAGTTTAATCTCTTTTTGATGCGTATGTTCTCACGTCTCTAAGAGTGGCTACTTCATTTTTAAGGAAAGACCAATGAAAGCATTATTAGTTTATTTTAGGGGATACGTCAAAGACAGTATCCTGGGACCCGTGTTTAAATTAATCGAAGCCTGTTTTGAACTCCTCGTTCCGCTAGTGATTGCTGGAATTGTCGACACAACTATTCCGAATAAAGACCAAAATCATCTGTTTATGATGATTTTTCTCTTGTTTGGACTTGCCTTTGTTGGCGTTGTTGTTGCTGTTTCAGCTCAGTATTTTTCATCTCGAGCAGCAGTTGGCTATGCGCAAGGTTTGACCAATAATCTTTATAGCAAAATCATGCGATTATCAAAAGAAAAGCGTGATGAGATAGGAACTTCGAGTTTGGTGACACGCCTAACTGGTGACACTTTTCAGATTCAAACGGGGATTAATCAATTTTTACGACTCTTTTTGAGAGCTCCCATTATTGTGACAGGTGCTATTATTATGGCATTTCGGATTAGCCCACGCTTGACCCTCTGGTTCCTTGGTATGGTTCTAGTGTTGACGCTTATTATTGTGGTGGCAAGCCGTATCGTCAATCCCCTATATGCTAAAATTCGGGTGATTAATGAGTCAATTGTTACTAGTACTCGTCAGCAACTTGAAGGAATGAGGGTTATCCGAGCCTTCGGACAGAGTGAGCGTGAGTTAGATAACTTTACAACTGTAAATAAAGACTTGAAGACCTGGCAACTCAAAACTGGGGTCATAGCAAGTCTCATTAGTCCTTTGACTTTTTTGGTTGTTAATATGACCTTAATTGCCATTCTTTGGCAAGGAAATCTCCAGATTCAAGGTGGACTCTTGACGCAAGGAATGCTGATTGCCTTGGTTAATTACCTCTTGCAAATTTTGACGGAGCTCCTTAAATTAGCCATGATGTTAACTAATCTCAATCAAAGTTTTATATCTGCTAAACGTGTAGAAACTATTTTCAATCTTGAGGATGAGGACATTAAGGCACCTTTAACAATTAAGAAGGCTGATCAAGAAGCGTTGGTGCTTGCTATAGACCAGATTTCCTTTACTTATCCGACAGCTAGTCAGCCATCTCTTCAGGGGATTAACCTTAGACTGACCGAAGGAGAGTCTCTAGGCATTATTGGAGGTACAGGTTCGGGTAAATCGACCTTGGTCAACTTAATCATGAACTTATATCAACCTCAGCTTGGCAGCTTAACCATCTTTAACAATCAAGCATCACCAAAAAATCTAAAGGAATGGCGTTCTTGGGTGGCCTATGTCCCTCAAAAAGCTGAGTTATTTAGGGGAACCATTCGTTCTAATCTGACTCTGGGACTTAAGCATGAACCTAGCGACCAGGAACTATGGCATGCGCTTAACATGGCTCAAGCTGCTGACTTTGTTCGAGATAAGGAACTTGGTTTAGATGAGCCAGTCGAGTCATTTGGCCGTAATTTTTCTGGTGGTCAACGTCAGCGTCTGACTATTGCGCGTGCTTTGATGAGACCAGCACCTTTTTTGATTTTGGATGATTCAACCTCAGCATTGGATTATTTGACTGAGAGTCGACTATTAGCAGCCATAAGAGAAAATCTTACATCAACCAGCTTGATCATTATTTCGCAAAGAACCAATAGTTTAAAAGCTGTCAATCAGATTTTGGTTCTTGATAAGGGCCATCAACTTGGTCTGGCTAATCATGAAGAATTGCTTGCCACTAACAAACTTTATCAAGATATTCATTATTCTCAACATCAAAAGGAGGCTGCTGATGAAAGCTAGAAATAATAAGTCGACGCTTAGACGTCTCAGTCGAGACATCTTAAGTCAGCGCTCCCTCTTAGTCACAGCGACAGTTGGTACTATTATTCAGGTTGCTTTAACGGTTTATTTACCTATTTTGATTGGTGATGCAGTGGATGCTGTTCTCAAAAAGAATGCTGTCCTTCTAATATCACATTTAATATGGCAAATGCTTGCGGTTATCGTAGCTAATAGTGCTATCCAGTGGCTAAATCCTTTGATTTATAACCGTTTGGTATATTCTTACAGCGAGAGTTTGCGTGAGAGGGTTATGATGAAAATTCATGCCCTGCCTCTCAGTTACCTTGATCGTCAAGGAACTGGAGATATGGTTAGTCGTGTGACGACTGATAGTGACCAACTGAACAACGGACTTCTCATGGTTTTTAACCAATTTTTCGTTGGTCTCTTAACCATTTTTGTCATTATCATTACCATGGCTCGCTTAGACTGGTTCATGATGCTTCTGGTTCTGGTGATGACCCCTTTGTCTGTCCTTGTCGCTCGCTTCATTGCCAGAAAAAGTTATCAACTTTATCGACATCAGACCAAGTGGCGAGGGATGCAGACCCAGCTGATTGAGGAAAGTCTTACCCAAGAAGCTCTGGTCCAAAGTCTAAATGCCCAAAGTCAGATGGTCCGAAACTTTAGAGAAGTCAATGGTAAGTATGCTGCTTATTCAAGGGGGGCGATCTTTTATTCATCAGCGGTCAATCCGGCCACTCGCTTTGTCAATAGCCTTATTTATGCGCTGATTGCAGGTGTTGGAGCTTACCGTATCATGTCAGGTGGTGCTTTTACAGTCGGCCAATTAACAACCTTTCTCAACTATGTCACGCAATACACAAAACCTTTCAATGATATTTCATCAGTTCTTTCAGAGCTTCAAAGTGCTCTTGCCTGTGCTGATCGTCTCTATATGATTTTGGATGAAAATGAAATCCCAGAAACGGCTCATTTGGTTTTGGAAGAGGAAGACGTGCAGGGACAATTTCAATTTAACCATATTCAATTTGGTTACTTAGCAAACAAACCTCTTATCAAGGATTTGAACATTGATATTCCTGCTGCAAGTACTGTTGCAATCGTTGGTCCGACAGGTGCAGGTAAATCAACCCTTATCAATCTCTTGATGCGCTTTTATGATTTAGACAAGGGCCAATTGCGACTGGACGGCAGATCGATTACAGATTACACTCGAGAGAGTCTTCGTAAGCAGATTGGTATGGTGTTACAAGAGACCTGGCTTGAAGTTGGGACTATCCATGACAATATCGCCTACGGCAACCCCAAAGCTAGCCGAGAGGAAGTTATAGCTGCAGCTAAAGCCGCAAATGCTGACTTCTTTATTAATCAGTTACCTCAAGGCTATGACACTTATCTAAGTGATGCGGGTCAATCTCTTTCTCAAGGGCAACGTCAGCTACTGACTATCGCTCGTATATTTGTTAATTTGCCTAAGATTCTTATCTTAGATGAAGCAACCTCAAGTATTGATACCCGTACGGAGCTTCTCATTCAGGAGGCGTTCGCTAAACTAATGAAGGGCCGAACGAGTTTCATCATTGCCCATAGACTCTCAACCATTGAAAATGCCGATCTTATTTTAGTCATGAATAATGGGGATATTGTTGAGTACGGAACTCATCATCAACTAATGAAAGCTAAGGGTATGTATTATCAAATGCAGACAGCCCAAAAGACACAAAATAGTTAAAACTAACAGAGCTTTTTTAGCTCTGTTTTTAAGATATTTAGGGTATTAGTTTGTGCAAAAATAACTAGTGATGAAATTGAATAATTTTTGCTTTTTTATTGGAAATAATAAGAATAAGATGGTAAACTAGAGTGGATATTATATAAAAAGAAGGTATCGAAAATTAGAATGTTAAAAAACAAAAATGTCCTTGTTTTTTGGGGACAAACCTTGCTTTATTTCATCATTTTTATGGCCCTAATATATCTCTACAATTACCTGGGACAAGGTCAAGGTAATTTTATCTATAACGAATTCTAGGAAGAATAATGACGAACACAAAAATTAAAGATATGCTTGAAACGATTGAGCAATTTGCTCAATCTCAACCAGACTTTCCTGTTTACAATATTCTTGGGGAAGTCCATACTTACGGTGACCTAAAGGCTGATTCAGACAGCCTGGCTGCTAAGATTGATAGTCTTGATATTCCAGAAAAATCACCAGTTGTGGTTTATGGTGGTCAAGAGTATGAGATGTTGGCAACCTTCGTTGCTCTAACTAAATCTGGTCATGCCTATATTCCAATTGATAGTCACTCAGCTCTTGAGCGTGTGACAGCTATTGTTGAAGTGGCCGAGCCGAGTCTGATTATTGCTATTAACGATTTCCCACTAGAGGATGTTAAAGCGCCAATTGTGACTCTAGATCAAGTGAAGGCAAGCTTCGCTAACAAGTCTAGTTATGAAGTGACCCATCCTGTTAAGGGTGATGATACTTATTACATCATCTTTACATCTGGAACGACGGGTAAACCTAAAGGCGTACAGATTTCGCACGATAATCTCCTTAGTTTCACCAACTGGATGATTACGGACAAGGAGTTTGCGACTCCAAAACGCCCACAAATGCTGGCCCAACCACCTTACTCATTTGACTTATCAGTGATGTATTGGGCGCCGACTCTGGCGCTTGGTGGTACACTCTATGCGCTTCCTTCAGCTATTACTCAGGACTTCAAAAAGCTCTTTGAAACGATTTTCTCACTTCCAATTGCTATTTGGACCTCAACACCATCCTTTGCTGATATGGCTATGTTATCTGAAGATTTTAATGCAGAGAAGATGCCAGAGATTACGCATTTCTATTTCGATGGAGAAGAGTTAACAGTTAAAACTGCTCAAAAGCTTCGCCAACGTTTCCCAGAAGCACGTATTATCAATGCTTATGGTCCAACAGAAGCAACCGTAGCCTTGTCGGCTGTAGCAGTAACTGATGAAATGTTAGCTAATCTTAAACGCCTGCCAATTGGTTATACCAAGGAAGATTCACCGACTTATGTTATCGATGAGGACGGAAATATCCTTCCAAATGGTCAACAGGGTGAAATCATCGTATCAGGTCCAGCAGTTTCAAAAGGTTATATGAACAATCCTGAAAAGACTGCGGAAGCCTTCTTCGAGTTTAATGGACTTCCTGCCTACCATACTGGTGATGTGGGTACTATGACTGATGAGGGTCTCCTTCTTTACGGAGGACGTATGGACTTCCAGATTAAGTTCAATGGTTTCCGTATTGAGTTAGAGGATGTTTCACAAAACCTTAACAAGTCTAAGTACATCGATTCAGCAGTAGCTGTACCACGTTACAATAAGGACCATAAGGTTCAGAATCTCTTGGCTTATGTCATTCTTAAGGATGGCGTTCGTGAGCAGTTTGAGCGTGATATTGATATTACCAAGGCGATCAAGGCTGACTTGGAAAACATCATGATGTCTTACATGATGCCAACTAAGTTCCTCTATCGTGAGAGCCTGCCTTTGACACCAAATGGGAAGATTGATATCAAGGGGCTTATCAGTGAGGTCAACAACCGATGATAGACTTCTTGAAACAGCTTCCTCATTTAGAGGCCTATGGTAATCCTTTCTATTTCATCTATCTTGGACTAGCTTTATTACCGATTTTTGTAGGACTCTTCTTTAAAAAGCGTTTTGCGATTTACGAATGTTTGGTTAGTTTAGCTTTCATTGTTTTAGCCTTGACGGGTACCCATGCGAGTCAACTATTAGCCTTGCTTTTCTATATCGTATGGCAAATTATTTGGGTATACTCCTACAAACGTTACCGTAGTCAAAAGGATAATAAGTGGGTCTTTTACCTGCACTCCTTTCTTGTGGTTCTACCTTTAGTTTTTGTTAAGGTTGAGCCAGCTATTAATGGTAACCAGTCGCTTTTTAACTTCCTTGGTATTTCTTACCTCACTTTCCGTGCAGTAGGCATGATTATCGAGATGCGTGATGGGCTGCTTAAAGAGTTCACACTAGGAGAATTTCTCCGATTCATGCTCTTTATGCCGACCTTCACAAGTGGTCCTATTGATCGCTTCAAACGCTTTAATGATGACTATCAAGCTATTCCTGAGCGTGATGAGCTGTTGAACATGTTAGAGCAAGCTGTAAAGTATATTATGCTTGGTTTTCTCTATAAGTTTGTTTTGGCTCAGATTTTTGGAAGTATGCTTTTACCACCATTAAAAGCACAAGCCTTGAGCCAGGGCGGTATCTTTAATCTACCAACGCTTGGTGTCATGTATGTTTATGGGTTTGATCTCTTCTTTGATTTTGCGGGCTACTCTATGTTTGCCCTCGCAGCATCTAATCTCATGGGGATTAAGAGCCCAATAAACTTTGACAAGCCTTTCATTTCACGTGATTTGAAAGAATTTTGGAACCGTTGGCATATGAGTTTGTCTTTCTGGTTCCGTGACTTTGTCTTTATGCGTATGGTTATGGTTTTGATGAGGAATAAGGTTTTTAAAAATCGTAATACCACATCAAACGTGGCCTATGTTCTCAATATGCTGGTAATGGGATTCTGGCATGGGGTTACCTGGTACTATATTGCCTACGGTATTTTCCATGGTATCGGTCTCGGTATTAACGATGCTTGGTTACGTAAAAAGAAAACTATTAATAAAGAACGTAAAAAAGCAGGTCTTGAGCCTCTTCCTGATAACAAATGGACAAAGGCTTTAGGAATCTTTATCACATTTAACACTGTTATGTTGTCATTCTTGATTTTCTCAGGATTCTTGAATGAACTTTGGTTCACTAAAAAATAAGTAAAGGAAATATAAAAATGGATGTAAAATCACAAGTTATTGAAATTATTGATGAGCTTTTCATGGAAGATGTTTCTGACATGATGGATGAAGATCTCTTCGACGCTGGTGTCCTTGATTCAATGGGGACTGTTGAACTTATTGTTGAATTGGAATCACGTTTCGATATTCGTGTGCCAGTTTCAGAATTTGGTCGTGATGATTGGAACACTGCCAATAAGATTGTTGAAGGGGTAACGGAGCTTCGCAATGCTTAAGCGTTTATGGCGGATTTTTGGTCCAGTAATTTGTGCTCTTGTCTTAGTAGTAGTGGTTATTTATTGCTATCCACAAGGCAGAAAACATAATTATCAGACTGATAAACGTAATGCAGTGACACTGACGACAGCTAACTTTAAGAGTCGTATTAATAAGACAAATGCCCTTTCCAATAAAGAACATCGTTTTGTACCTTTCTTTGGTTCTAGTGAGTGGTTACGTTTTGATGCCCTTCATCCAGCAGTTTTAGCTGAAAAATACGATCGTAACTATCGTCCATATTTTATTGGACAACGTGGCGCCGCCTCTTTAAACCAGTATCTTGGGATGCAACAAATGCTTCCTGAACTCAAAAATGGTACAGCTGTTTACGTCTTGTCTCCTCAATGGTTCACTAAGAAAGGTTACAATTCAGCAGCCTTTCAACAGTTCTTCAATAATGATCAGCTCAGTAGTTTCTTGAATCAAAATGAAGTTGATGAAAATTCAGAGTATGCTGCAAAGCGTATCTTAGAGATGAAGCCTGAGATTGCGATGAAGTCTCAACTTACTAAGGTCGCAAAAGGTCAAGAACTAAACGCTTTTGATAAGACTTATGTACAATTCTTGGCTGAGCTTAATAAACGTGAAGACGCCTTATTTAGTCCATTTGCAGCACCAAATAATGCCAATTACGATAAAAAAGTTCTTCCTTATTTAAAAGAATTGCCTGATGAATTTTCTTATGAAGCCCTTGATCAAGTTGCAGTAAGAGATGCGGAAGAACATACGAAATCAAATAGCTTTGGTATTGATGATCGTTTCTATAAGAAACGCTTGTCTAAAAAAATTGGCAAGCTTAAAGGCTTCCAAGAACACCTTTCTTATGAAGTTTCACAAGAATACGGTGACTTACAATTGGTTCTCAATCAATTTGCTAAATTAAAAACTAATGTTATCTTTGTCATTCCACCAGTCAATAGTAAGTGGATGGCCTATACAGGACTTAACCAGGAAATGTATGATGCAACAGTTTTGAAGATTCGTTATCAATTGGAAAGTCAAGGTTTTACCAATATTGCTGACTTCTCAAAAGATGGAGATCAAGCTTACTTTATGCAAGATACCATTCATATGGGCTGGAAAGGTTGGGTAGCCTTTGATAAGGCTGTTGATCCTTTTGTAAGTAATCCAACACCTGCCCCAAGCTATAACTTGAATGATCGTTTTTATAGCAAGGATTGGGCAAACTACACAGCCAACCCAAATGAATTCAAGTAATATTGTTTAACAAAAAAAGGCCTAGATAAGGCCTTTTTGTTATGGGTAAAAATCATTATGACTTCAATTTACAGTCTGTTAACTCATTGTACGATCATATAAGTAATAAAAAGTGACAGATTTAAAATGATTTTACTGGTGCAATACATTCATATTTGGATTTCATACGAAGGCTTCAAAACATCCTATTTTTAAGCTATAGCAAGTTTGTAAGGATATATTGATTTTATTCTAGATTGATACTAAGCTATTATCTAATGAATCAATTGATACTATGCGATGGACAGAATAGTGAACAAATAAAAAGGATTGGAGGTAATTAGAAACATCCAATCCTTTTTGAGATTTAGGTAAATAGTTTATGCTAATTCTTTTTTGTAAGGGCCTTTCGAATGAAATCAGCTGGTATAATCAATACAGCAATCAGAAGAGCAACGATATAGTGATGAATATCCATTGGAACGGTACTAAATACTTTTCCACCGAATTGGATAATCAAGGTTTGAACAACAGCGATAGAAATCATTACAATTGAGAATTTCTTGTTTTCACTGATATGTTCAAACACATTGAATCCATTACTACGTGTATTAAGCGAGTTGAAAATGACGGCATAGATAAATACAGTAAATGTAAATGTTGTTACCATTTCAAAGTTTCCAGTTCCATTTGTGATAAAGTCTTGGATACCACCAACATTTTTGAGAATTGCCAAACATACGACAGTAATGAAGACACTAGCTACACCGATAGCAAACTTCATATAGGCAGTAAGAATATTTGCTTTCTTAGCGACTGGTTTTTCGTTCATGTAACGATCTAGCGTAGGCTCTTCACCAAAGGCGAGGGCAGCGAGTGTGTCCATGATAAGGTTAATCCACAGAATTTGGATAATTGTAAATGGCTCTTTGAGTCCTAAAAGTGGTGAGAGAAGTGACATGGCAATAGTCGTCACGTTAACGGTTAACTGGAAGATAATAAATTTACTTACTGACTTACTCATGGTGCGTCCATAGAGGACAGCTTTTTCAATCGAAGTCAATGAATTATTCAAGATAACGATATCTGAGGCTTCTCGTGCGACTTCAGTACCGTCACCCATTGAGAAGCCGACATCAGCTGATTTGAGGGCAGGTGAGTCGTTAACTCCATCTCCTGTCATACCAGCGACCATATCAAGGTCCTGAGCAGCTTCAATAAGGCGTTTTTTATCCATTGGAAGAGCACGGCTAACAACTTTCAAGAAAGGTAATTTTTGCTTAAGTTCTTGATCTGAAAGGGCAGTGAGTTCATCATGAGTTAGAACAAGGTCGTTTTCTCCAGTAACAATACCAGCCTCCTTAGCAATGGCAACGGCAGTTTCCTTACGGTCACCAGTTACCATAACGACTTGAACACCTGCACGGTTCATGGTTTCAACAGTTTGTTTAATTGAAGAACGGACATTATCACGGATACATACGATACCAATCAAGACTTTATCATTACCATTTGTATTAAGGATAGCAAGCAAACGCATTGAACGGTTCGCTTGTTCCAAAGATAATTCTTGGAAATGAGTTTTGATATCATCTGTAAAGTTTTGCTTATGTCCATCTTTATCAAGATAGTAGTAGCAGTCATTTAGGATAAATTCTGGAGCACCCTTGATGTAGGTTTTTCCGTCATTAGTCGTCACACTTGCAAATTTTGTTGCTGAGTTGAATTGTTGCTTCTCAGTAATAGAGTTGGTATCAAAATTAAGGCTATCACGTCCAATAAGGAAGTCAAGAAGTGCACGGTCTGTAGCATTACTACCAACAGCATTGCCATCTGCTATCATAGCATCGTTATTAAGACCGATACCATTAATCATTTCTGCTTTAAGGCTATCTGACATTGTGTCAAAATCTGGAGCATTAGTTTCACCAGTTGCTGCATAGAGTGTTCCATCAGCAAGGAAAAAGTCAACTACAGATAGTTTACCTTCAGTGATAGTACCAGTCTTATCACTGAAGAGGATATTCATGTATCCAGCTGTTTCAATGGTATCAGGATGGCGGACTAGGATATTTTGAGCCAAAAGTCGACCTGAGTTCATAGAAGAAACAAGGGCCAACATCATTGGAAGTCCTTCTGGAACAGCCATGATGATGATGGTAACCGCAAAGAGAATTGTTTCAATGATAAGAAGGAAAATTGAACCACCATTGAGGTTATTAGCCTTATTGAGGGCAATAAAGCCTAATACAAGGTTGATAACGGAATAGGCACCACCGGCACTATAACCAAGGACACCGATGTTTCCGGCAAGTTGATTAAGCTTTTCTTTAGAAGGGGAATCTTTACTGTCTTCTTGAAGAGAGGTATTAATACTTCCTAAGACTGTATTGTCACCAATTTGTGTAGCCTCCATAACAGCTTCACCAGAAGTCACAACAGTTCCACGGAAGACTTTGAGCTCTGTAAAGAGGTCTGAAGAATCTGGTTCTTCTTGATCACCAAGAGGAAGTTTTTTAGCATCCTCGCTCTCACCATTAAGGATAGCTTGGTTTACTTTTAACTCACCTTCCAGGATGATACCGTCCACTGGAACCTTGTCACCTGATTGAAGGAGGATTTGATCTCCTTTTACAATATTATCCACGAGAACCTCTTTAAGTTTACCATCACGATAAACCTTAGCATTAGTTTTTGAAGCCTCTTCCTGAAGGGTATTGAATTTTTGCTCGTTACGGTATTGTGAAATGGCTGAAAATCCTGTAGACATCAAAATAGCGAAAATTAGTGAGATAGCCTCATACCAATTAGCTTCACCAATAGCAGGGAAAATCATTCCAACAAAGTTGAAGATAATTTTTAATCCTAAGGCAGCCAAGAGGATAAGAATCCACTGATCTTGGAAGGCTTCTATAAAGATTGAGAGAAGCGAGTTAGCTTCTTTGCTAGAGAGCCTATTATCGCCATGGATGTTTTTACTTGCTTGAACTTCAGCAGAAGTCAAGCCTTTAAAATTTTTCATTTAAGGTTTTTGTCCTTTCTAAAACTGTTCCTGAGCTTTAAGTTTCAGGATTGCCTTATTTGTCATTAAAGGAATCATAGCTTTAATGACTGCTATCTAGTATTATACTGCATTTAAACTGAAATGGTTAATTACTCAATAGAAGAAATAGTAATAAAACTTAATCGCTAGCAGTGACGGAATGGTAGAAAACACAAAGTGGTCCTTTAAAGCTCAGGCTAACCTCTAATACTTAATTCATACAATCCTCTCACAGCATTACAAGCATAGATAGCTTGAGCTTGTTTTAGGTCATCTAAAGTTAATACCTTTTCTTTAACTTCTTTTTGAGCTATCAGGTGCTGTCTGTAAATCCCATTTAGGATACCAAGTTGCACAGGAGGTGTGTAAAGTTGGTTATTAATTTTGACAACGAGGTTACCGATAGAGGTTTCTAGGAGTTGCCCCTCATGGTTATAGTAGATTTGCTCATGAGGTCTGATACTAAGGTGAGGTCGGTAACTTGTTTTAAAGAAGGTATAGGGGCTATTCAAAGGATGCAATTGCTCTACTAATCTTGCTTGGCAAAAACTATCGGACAAGTCTATTAGTGGAGAATGGTCAAACTTTAGTTCACCGTCTTTTGAAAGAGAGAATTTAAGCCGATAGTCTGTGTCAACATCAAAAGACTGACACAGGGATTCTACTTGATAGTGAGCTTCTTCCTTCTTAAAAGGAAAATCAAAGTAGCGGCTGGCTTCTTGTAAGCGATTAAGGTGCTCCTCTAAAAAGAGTAATCTTCCTTGATGGACTAGACCAGTTGAAATGAGATCAAATTTAGGATTTTGACGATATAAAACAGCTGCTTTTTGCTTGGTTTCTTCATATTCATCTGTCCAATTGCTATCCCAGGTAATGCCTCCCCCGACACCATAGATAGCTTTTGTTCCCTGCATTTGAAGGGTTCGGATTGCAACATTGAAAATTGTCGGTCCCTGAGGTGGTAAAATACCGATAGCCCCACAATAAACACCACGCGCCTGTTTTTCTACCGCTGAGATAATAGACATAGTAGCTATTTTGGGTGCTCCAGTGATTGATCCACAAGGGAAAAGTGCTTGAAAGACATCACTTAGATTACTATTTTCTAAGAGCTGTGTTTCAATAGTAGAAGTCATTTGCCAAACTGTAGAGTATTGTTCAACATGACAAAGGCTTTTGACCTTTTCACTACCTATTTTTGAGATACGGTTCATATCATTGCGTAGGAGATCAACAATCATCATATTTTCTGAACGATTTTTTTGATCATGCGCAAGCCACTGAGCCTGTTTGAGGTCAGTGGCAGTTGTTAAACCGCGACTGGTCGTGCCTTTCATAGGACGTGTGGTTAGTGTATCGCCCTCTTTCTTAAAGAAAAGCTCTGGACTTATTGAAATAATAGAAAGGTCATCATGTTGAATAAAGGCGTTGTAGTGAGCATTCTGCTCGACAACAAGACGGTTATAGATGGCAAAAGGGTCTGCAGTTAGGTCTTGTTGCAATTGAACAGTATAGTTGACCTGGTAGGTATCTCCTTGTCGGATATGATGATGTATTTTCTGGATAGCCTCCTTATATTCAGAAGCTGAAGTTAGCTCCTTCCATGAATCCGGTAGAGAAACTGGCTCATACGATAATGGAAGAGGTTCCGTTTGAACGGTTTCATGAATGGTGAAATAGAGGAGATATTCAGACATTAAGGGGCCATTCAAAACCTCAAACTTAGGTTCAAAGGCCGCAGACGCTTCGTAGGAAAGGTAGCCCACTGCATAATAGCCTTCTTTTTGATAGGCCTCTACTTGGGCTAGAAGTGGTTTAACTTCATTAATATCTTTGGTTTTTAATTCTTTGAGAGGATTTTTAAAGACTTGTCTCAGCCCAAAATCTTTAAAATCAATAACAGTTTTCTTATGCATAGTTAGAGTATAACATAAGAAGTTTGTCTCTGGTTATTTTTCATGTTTTAAATCTTATTCTCAAAATTTTAACCAAAGATGAACTTTTCAGATAGTTTTACATATGTTATAATGAAAGGAGTAAAAGAAGATTTTAGAGGGAATTATGACTGAAAAGAATAACTTTGAGAAAGGTAGCAGCAACCTTTCAAACAAAAAAACAAAAAAAGGCAATTCTTGGAAACACCAGATGTATGAACTTGAAATTGCCATTGCCAAAGAGTCTAATAACAAAAAGAGAGATGAACTGATTAAAATTCATAATGGCTATATGAATGAATATGACAGTTTAAAGAAACAAATCATTTGGTTAGCCGTTTTGGGAATTTGTTTCCTACTTGTACTAGCAGTTTTTGGTTATTTTATTTGGAATAGTTATAATAGTGAAAATATGTCTTATACATCATCTTGGATTCAAGAGAGAGTGATAGAATCTATTAGGAGTTAGTCATTATAGGTCTGGCTTTCTCTATTAATACAGCAATAATGATAAAGGTAAGGCTTAAGCTATCAGGTACAGCAACAAGAATCTCTAGACAAATGTCTAGGGATTTTTTGCTACCATACCTATAGTTATTAGCTATAATAATATCTAAGCAAAAGGAGATAACAGACAGGACAAATCCCTTAGTTTATGGGTTATAGCTAAAAACTATATATAGAGAAAACTAATACCAATTATACAGAAAGCTATTTCTTTGGTAAGATTAATGCAACAACAAAGAGGAGGACACAAGATGTCAACTACTATCATTGGTTTCCCACGTTTGGGTGAATTCCGCGAATTAAAATTTACAACAGAAAAATACTTTAGAAAAGAAATCACAGCAGATGAGCTTTTGGCAGCAGCTAAAGACTTGCGTGCTAAGCATTGGAATATTGTCAAAGAAAAAGGTATTACTGAGATTCCTTCAAATGACTTTTCTCACTATGATAATTTCCTTGATGCGGCTTTCTTATTCAACGTTGTGCCTGCATCTGTTCAAAACTTGGATTTGACAGAATTGGAACAATATTTTGCTTTGGCGCGTGGTTACCAAGGTGAAAAAGGGGATGTACGTGCCCTTCCGATGAAAAAATGGTTCAATACTAACTACCATTACATCGTTCCAAAATTTGAAAAAACAACAGAAGTTAAACTTGCTGGTCACAAGATTTTTGATGAGTACCAAGAAGCAAAAGAATTGGGTATCAACACTCGTCCAGTTGTTGTTGGACCATTCACTTTCCTTCAATTATCTGACTTTGAAGATGGTGTAAAAGCCGAAGACTTCGTTGATAGTTTTGTAGCTGCCTACCAAGAAGTTTTTGCTAAATTGACTGAACTTGGTGCGACTCGTATCCAACTTGATGAACCAGCACTTGTTAAAGATTTGACAGCTGATGAAAAAGCACTCTTCTTGAATCTTTACAATAAACTCTTGGCTGACAAGAAAGGCCTTGAAGTCTTGATTCAAACATACTTTGGTGATGTTCGTGATGTCTATAATGATCTCGTGAACTTGCCAGTTGACGGTATTGGTCTTGACTTTGTCGAAGGTAAGAAGACACTTGAACTTGTTAAAGGTGGTTTCCCAGCTGACAAGACTCTCTATGCTGGTATTGTTAATGGTAAAAATATCTGGCGTAATAACTATGAAAAGAGCTTGGAAATCTTGGATCAAGTTCCAGCTGAAAATGTTGTCTTGACGACTTCATGTTCTCTTCTTCATGTACCATTTACAACTGCTAATGAAGACTTTGAACCAGCCATTTTGAATCACTTTGCTTTTGCCGTTGAAAAATTGGAAGAACTTCGTGATTTGGATGCTATCCGCAATGGTCAAGGTGCTGAAGCACTTGCTGCTAACAAAGATCTCTTTGCTACTGAACGTGTTGGTGAAAACGCTGAACTTCGTGCTCGTATTGCAGGCTTGACAGAAGCAGATTACACACGTTTGCCAGCTTTTGCAGAACGTGAAGCTATTCAAAAAGATGCTTTCAAGCTTCCATTGCTTCCAACAACAACTATCGGTTCATTCCCTCAAACTAAGGAAGTGCGTTCTAAACGTTTGGCTTTCCGTAAGCATGAATTGTCACAAGAAGATTACGATGCTTTCCTTGCACAAGAAATCGATGAATGGATTAAGTGGCAAGAAGAAGTTGGATTTGATGTTCTTGTCCATGGTGAATTTGAACGTAACGACATGGTTGAGTACTTCGGTCAAAACTTGTCTGGTTACCTCTTCTCTAAAAATGGTTGGGTGCAATCGTATGGTATGCGTGGGGTTAAACCACCAATCATCTGGGGTGATGTCACTCGTCTTAACCCAATCACTGTGAAATGGTCTAGCTATGCACAAAGCCGTACAGACAAGCCTGTTAAGGGTATGTTGACTGGACCTGTTACTATCCTTAACTGGTCATTCCCACGTGAAGACATCTCTATCAAGGATTCTACTCTTCAAATCGCCCTTGCTATTAAGGATGAAGTTCTAGACCTTGAAGCAGCAGGCGTTAAAATCATCCAAATTGACGAAGCTGCACTTCGTGAAAAATTGCCACTCCGTCGCAGTGACTGGTACGAAGACTACCTTGACTGGGCGATTCCAGCCTTCCGTTTGGTACACTCAACAGTAGCACCAGACACACAAATCCACACTCACATGTGTTATTCAGAATTTACAGATATCATCCCAGCTATCGATAACTTAGATGCAGATGTTATCTCATTTGAAGCTAGCCGTTCAAACCTTGAAATCTTGGACGAGCTTAAAGCGAAAAACTTCCAAACAGAAGTTGGACCTGGGGTTTACGATATCCACTCACCACGTGTCCCTAAAGACGGTGAAATTGATCACACAATTGAAGCAATCTTGGCTAAAGTTCCAAGTAGAAAAGTATGGATCAATCCAGACTGTGGTTTGAAAACTCGTGGTATCAAAGAAACTAAAGAAAGTTTGATTAAGCTCGTAGCAGCCGCAAAAGCAGCTCGTGAAAACTTGTAATTAACATTATAATACTTTGAAGACCTTCTTACTGAGTGTAGAGGGTCTTCAATAGGTAATGATTCCTAAAGATTTTTGCAAGTAGGCTAGCTAAAATTGTTTCTATGTGGTTCTGAGATGACTAAACACTAAAATTTGCTTTTGTCTCAACAAAAATCTAAAAAGAAGAAGGTAAAATATATGACAAGCCAAACACCATCACTCTCTTTTGAAGTCTTTCCGCCTAATCCAGCTGTAGGTAATGAAAAAATTTTGCTTGCCCTTGAGGATATGAAAGGACTGTCACCCCATTTTATTAGTGTCACAGCTAGTAATAACAAATATAATATCAAAGAGACAACGGTTCCTTTGGCAAACCATATTCAAAATGATCTAGCTATCCCGACAATTGCCCATCTTCCAGCTATTTATTTGACAAAAGAAAAGGTTGCGGACACACTTCGTGAATTAGATGCTGTCGGTGTGCATCGTATTTTAGCCCTTCGTGGTGATATTATCCCAGGGGTTGAACCTCTTAAAGATTTCACATATGCTACTGATTTGATTGAGTTTATCAAGGAAAAGGCTCCTCAATTTGATATTGTCGGTGCTTGTTATCCTGAAGGTCACCCTGATTCACCAAATCAAATCTCCGATATTCAAAATCTTAAGAAAAAAGTTGATTCTGGTTGCTCTAGTCTTGTGACTCAACTCTTCTTTGATAATGAACGCTTCTACGATTTCCAAGATAAATGTACTCTTGCTGGTATTGATGTGCCTATCCATGCTGGTATTATGCCTATTTTGAATCGTAATCAAGCCTTACGCCTACTTAAGACCTGTGAAAATATCCACTTGCCACGTAAATTCCGTGCTATTTTGGATAAGTATGAGCATGATCCTGAATCTCTTAGAGCTGCCGGTTTAGCATATGCTGTTGACCAAATCGTGGATTTGGTTACACAAGACGTTGCAGGAGTTCACCTGTATACGATGAATAATGCAGCGACAGCTAGACATATTTACAATGCGACACATGCTTTATTTAAGAGTCATTCAAATTCTGAGAAGTAATAAAACGATTTTAAAACCACTTATAGATTTATCTATAAGTGGTTTCTTTGTCTCTCAAAAGGTAGTGGCATAAAGATGTTCTGATTTCCCTCAAACTTAAAACAGACATAAAGGAAATCATAAAAAGGTTAGACAGAATCAATGTTCCATCTAACCCCTGTAAGCTTGTATAGTCTGAGAGACTATTCAATATAATCTTGTGTTATTTGATGTCTAAACAGTTAAATCTTATTACCCTACGAAAGCGTTAATTTCTGCTTCAATATTGGCAATCTTTTGTTTAGCATCTGCTTCAGATTCTCCAACTGTTGCAATGTAGAATTTGATTTTTGGTTCTGTACCTGAAGGACGAACGGCAAACCATGAATCATCAGCCAAGAAGTATTTCAATACATTACTTGGAGGAGTTGTCAATTTTTCTACGCCGGCAGCAGTAGTAGCTGTTTGTTCCAAGAAGTCTTCTGTCTTAGCAATATCAGTTTTGTTGAATTGTTTAGGAGCATTGCCACGGAATTTATCCATGATTTTCTTGATTTCAGCAGCACCATCAACACCTGAGAGAGTAACAGAAATAGTTTTTTCTGCGAAGTAGCCGTATTCTTTGTAGATTTCTTCAATACCATCAGCCAATGTCATGCCACGTGAACGGTAGTAGGCTGCGATTTCTGCAACGATAAGAACAGCTTGGATAGCGTCTTTATCACGTACAAATGGCTTGATGAGGTAACCGAAGCTTTCTTCAAAACCAAGCATGTAAGTGTAATTGTGTTGTGTTTCAAATTCATGAATCTTTTCACCGATAAATTTGAAACCAGTCAAGACGTTAAACATAGTAGCGCCGTAGCTTTCAGCAATCTTAGTTACCAACTCAGTTGATACGATTGATTTACAAAGAGCTGCATTAGCTGGAAGGGTACCAGCTGTTTTGTGAGCTTCGAGGATATATTTGGCGATGATAGCACCAATTTGGTTACCTGAAAGGTTGAGGTAAGAACCATCTGGTTGGCGAATTTCAACACCAAGACGGTCTGCATCAGGGTCAGTTGCAACCAATACGTCGGCATCTACTTTACGACCGAGTTCTTCAGCAAGAGCAAAGGCTTCTTGGTTTTCTGGGTTTGGTGATTTGACAGTAGAGAAGTCAGCATCTGGAACAGCTTGAGCTTCAACGACTTGAACAGCATCAAATCCAGCTTGAGCAAGTGCACGACGTGCCAACATTTCACCTGTACCGTGAAGTGGTGTGTAGACAATCTTCATGTCACGACCGTATTCATTAATCAAGTCTTGGTTGATGTTGACATCTTTAACTTCTTTCAAGTATTCAGCATCAACATTTTCACCGATGACTTCAATTAGTCCACTAGCCTTGCTTTCTTCTAAATCAGCCAATTTCACTGTGAAAGGATTTTCGATAGCACGGATGTAGTCTGTCAATGCATCTGCATCTGCTGGTGGCATTTGTCCACCATCTTCGCCGTAAACCTTGTAGCCATTAAATGGTGCAGGGTTGTGGCTAGCTGTTACCATGATACCAGCAAATGTGTGAAGATGACGTACTGCAAATGACAACTCAGGTGTTGGACGAAGGCTTTCAAATACGTAAGATTTAATACCGTGAGCTGCCAAAACTTGTGCAGATTCAAATGCAAATTCTGGAGAGAAGTGACGGCTGTCATAGGCAATAGCAACCCCACGTTTTTTAGCTTCCTCACCTTTTGAGTCGATTAATTGCGCCAACCCTTCAGTCGCTTGACGGACCACATAAATATTGATACGGTTAGTACCAGCACCAATCAAACCACGCATACCAGCTGTACCGAATTCAAGATTGGTATAGAAGGCATCTTCTTTGGTTTTTTCATCCATTGCGACCAACTCGTCACGAAGGTAAGTTGGTAATTCAGCAAAATCGAGCCATTTTTTATAATTTTCAGTGTAAGACATAGCATTCTCCTTTATATTTTTAACCGCTTACATTATAACAAATTTTTTCAGAAAATTCTAGCGATAATTGTAAATCTTTTTAAAAAGAAAATGGCATCTAAAATGTAAATGAAAATAAAAGAGCCAAGACATATCAGTCTCGACCTAACTAATTATCTTAATCTTTCAAGCGTCGGAACGGCTGCAGTTGTGACAAGAACTGTAGCAATGACTTCAATAAGAGAGTTTGTTGTCAAAATCAAAGCAAGAAAATGTTGAAAACTGCCCCCATAGATGTTACCAAAGAAGATGTAAATTCCTAATAGAACAAAAATGGTATTGGTCATAGAACCGACAATAGCAGCTGTTACTAAACCAGTACGATTGTGTAGCCATCGATAGACGAAGTAAGGAGTTACTCCAATTAAAATACGTGGGACCAGTGCAATAATGAGAGAATAGAGATTTCCATGTGAGACAAAGGGACTAAAGAGGAAACTTGCTGGCGTCAAAACTAATGTATTCATGGTCACACTAAAGAGTCCCATGAGGAGTCCCAAAATGGCTCCAATCCTAGGTCCATAAATGACGGAAGCGATAACAACAGGAATATGAACTAAGGTCGGTTGAATGCCAGACGGAACAAATTCGAGAATGAAGGACGTCACAAAATGAATGGTGAGCATTACGGCAAAAAAGATGGCAATTCTTGCAATAGCGGTTGATTTTTTCATAACAATTCTCCTTAACAGTTTATAGAATAGTATCTGATTTTCAGCACTATCCATAGATTAAATTGTTTACTTTTTCAATCGTAAAAGCATAGGAGTAATACTTACTGTCAAAAGTCCAGCAATAACCATTTCGGCAATTGAGTTGGTTGTAAAGATGGTTGCCATTAACGTTTTGCCACCCTGTGAGTAGAAATTAGGAATTAAAAAATAGATACCTAAGAGTACGAAAAAGGTGTTAGTAAATGCTCCAATGACTCCAGAAAGCGTCAAGCCTAAGCGGTTTTGAAGTATCTTGTAAACAAAATACGGTAAGATACCGATTAAGACACGAGGGACAATAGCAATCACAGCAGACGCCCAAGTTCCACCTTCAACAAAGGGACTAAAAAGGTAGCTGCTCACTGTGTAGATAACTGTGTTACGGACGATACTCATAAGTCCCATAAAACCACCCAAATAGGCTCCAATTTTGGGACCATAGACGATACTAGCGATAATCACTGGAATATGTGTTAAGGTTGGTTTGATGGGGAGTACAAAAGCAGCGAAAATAGTTTGACTGAGCACTTCAATGACCACCATTGTAGCTATCAAGAGTGCCAACTGCGCTGTTTGGTTTGCTTTACTTTTCTTATTCATCTTCATCTCCTATTATTTGTAGAAAGTCAATGCATTAGCTTAGAGTCAATTGCTTTAAGAATGACATCAATATCAGCCAAAGCGCCACGTCCCGTATCTCCACAGGCGAGTACACCAGACTTAGGAAGAATTTCTTGATAACCTAGTTGAACTAATGTATTCAAGTTTTTCTTCGTTAACGGATTGTCATACATTTTAGTATTCATTGCTGGGGCGATTAGTTTTGGAGTAGTGCTTGGCAGTGCTAAAGCAGTAGCTGTGAGCATATTATCAGCCATCCCGTTAGATAACTTAGCAATCGTATTGGCTGAAGCTGGGGCGACAATAAAGAGGTCAGCTTCCTTACCTAAGTCAATATGATTAATACGGTCAGCTAATTTTTCCTCCAAAACGTCTGTATGGACAGGATTTTTAGAAAGCACTTGAAGCGTTAAAGGTGTTATAAAGGCTTGAGCAGCTTCAGTCATAATGACGTGAACGTCATAACCTTTTTTCTTTAATTTGCTTGTTAAATCAGCTGATTTATAGGCGGAAATGGATCCTGACACTGCTAGAATGATACGTTTAGTCATGACATATCCTTTCATATAAGGCTTGAGCAATGGCAGATTTAGTTGTAACCTTCTCCTCGCTTTTCTCATCAACCAGATAGGCGATATGTTGATTAGCTGAAATGTCACTTAAATCGTTTGCCACAATCAGGTCAGCCTGATTGCGTTTAAGACTGGTACGAGCAACCTCAAAAAGTTCCTCCTTGCTGACATTTACGAGAAGTTTGAAGCCAACCAACTGAATCTTGGGATTCCATTGTTTGACCAGGCTGATAATCTTTGGTGTTTTCTTGAGAAAAAGAACCTGATAATCTGAAGCGGATGAAATTTTACTTTCAGAGTTTGACTTGCTTAGGAACTCTGTAAGGTCCGCACTATTTTCCAACTCATTAAAATCAGTCATATAAACAGGGGTGTAGTCTGAGACTGCCATGCTATGGATGAGAACGTCATGTTCTTTAACGAGAGGCTCCATGGTTTCAAGAAGACTCTCTACGTTGGTAATTTCAGTAATTTTTAGATTTTCTGACGGTTCTGGTTTAACTGCAGCTTTGGTTGTTACTAAGGTTACTTGGTGACCTTTAGCTAAAAATAATTCAGCGATTTTTTTACCAAGGTGCCCTGTTGAATGGTTAGTGATTCCTCGTACGGAATCAATTTTTTCAGAGGTACCACCCGATGTAATCAATATTTTCATAGTAGTATTGTACTAAAAATCGGTGTTTTAGTAAATAAAAGTAAGTATTCTTGGATGTTTACCATATAAAATAAAGTTATAACAATCCATAATTTTTTAAAAACCGAACAATAAAAACTATTCACTTAAAAATAATGCGCTTTTTCTATCTATTTGTTATAATAGAAACTAAGAAAAATATAGAGGAGTGTCTCATGAAATCAGATATCGAAATTGCTCAAAGTGTAGAATTAAAACCAATCACAGAAGTAGTTGAAAAAGTTGGAATCGGCTTTGACGATTTGGAACTCTACGGAAAATACAAGGCAAAATTGTCTTTTGATAAAATTAATGAAGTCAAAAACAATAAACCAGGAAAATTGATTTTGGTTACAGCTATTAACCCAACACCAGCAGGTGAAGGTAAATCAACCATGTCAATTGGTCTTGCAGATGCTCTTAATAAAATCGGTAAGAAAACCATGATTGCCCTTCGTGAACCATCTCTTGGTCCAGTTATGGGTATCAAAGGTGGTGCTGCTGGTGGTGGTTACGCTCAAGTGCTTCCTATGGAAGATATCAACCTCCATTTCACAGGTGACATGCATGCCATCACTACAGCCAATAACGCCTTGTCAGCACTTCTTGATAATCATATTCACCAAGGAAATGCACTTGGCATTGACCAACGCCGTATTATTTGGAAACGTGTCGTTGACCTTAATGACCGTGCGCTTCGTCATGTAACAGTTGGTCTTGGTGGACCGCTTAATGGTATTCCACGTGAAGATGGTTTTGATATTACTGTAGCTTCTGAAATCATGGCGATTCTTTGCCTGGCTACGGATATCAATGACCTAAAAGAGCGTTTGTCAAATATTGTTGTTGCCTATCGTTACGACCGTACGCCTGTTTATGTACGTGACCTTGAAATTGAAGGGGCATTGACTCTTATTCTTAAAGATGCCATCAAACCTAACTTAGTTCAAACGATTTATGGTACACCTGCCTTTGTTCACGGTGGTCCATTTGCCAATATTGCTCATGGATGTAACTCAGTTCTTGCAACATCTACAGCGCTTCGCTTGGCTGACTATACAATTACTGAAGCTGGTTTTGGTGCGGATCTTGGTGCTGAAAAATTCCTTGATATTAAAACGCCAAACCTTCCAACGACACCTGATGCCGTTGTTATCGTTGCTACCATTCGTGCCCTTAAGATGCACGGTGGTGTCGCTAAAACTGACCTTTCCGAAGAAAACGTTCAAGCCGTTCGTGATGGTTTTGCTAACTTGAAACGTCACGTTGAAAATGTTCGTAAATTCGGAATTCCAGCAGTTGTTGCTATTAACGAGTTCGTCGCTGATACAGAAGCTGAAATTGCAGCCCTCAAAGAACTTTGTGCAGAAATCAATGTTCCAGTTGAATTGGCGAGCGTTTGGGCTAATGGTGCTGATGGTGGTATTGACCTTGCCAAAACCGTTATTGATGCCGTTGAAAATGGTAATGCCGATTACAAACGTCTCTACTCTGACGACGATAGTTTGGAAAATAAGATTACCAAGATTGTAACTGAAATCTATGGTGGTAAATCTGTTGTATTTGAGAAAAAAGCTAAAACCCAGCTCAAACAATTTGCAGAATTTGGTTGGGACAAATTGCCAGTATGTATGGCTAAAACACAATACAGCTTCTCTGATAATCAATTCTTACTCGGGGCTCCAGAAGGGTTCGATATCACGATTCGTGAGTTCATTCCTAAGACTGGTGCCGGCTTTATCGTAGCTCTTACAGGTAATGTCATGACCATGCCTGGTTTGCCAAAAGCTCCAGCAGCCCTTAAGATGGATGTTGCTGAAGACGAAACAGCAATTGGTTTATTCTAATAACAACTATTTCTTGGAAACAGTGCCAGTTGGTGCTGTTTTTTTGCTCTATTTATGAAAACCTTAAGGAAGATAAGATAAACTGAGTCTTAACGAAAGAAATTAAAGCACTAGAAGATTAAGTGTATTTTCGATATAATAGGAAGACTTAGAGAGATATATGACTAGGTTTTGCACCTAGTAAGGGAGATAACTATGATTAAAATATTACTAGTTGAAGATGATTTGAGCTTGTCAAACTCAGTTTTTGATTTTTTAGATGACTTTGCTGATGTTATGCAAGTCTTTGATGGTGACGAGGGTCTCTATGAGGCAGAGAGTGGAGTCTATGACTTAATCCTTCTAGACCTGATGTTACCTGAAAAAGATGGTTTTACGGTCTTGAAGGAGCTACGTGAAAAAGGAGTCACAACACCTGTTCTCATTATGACCGCTAAGGAAAGTCTTGATGATAAGGGACACGGTTTTGAACTTGGCGCTGATGATTACCTTACTAAACCTTTCTATTTGGAAGAGCTAAAAATGCGTATTCAAGCGCTTTTGAAACGCTCTGGTAAATTTGACCAAAACACCCTCTCTTTGGGGGATGTCCGTGTTAATCTTTCTACGAATTCAACTTTCGTGGGAGACAAAGAAGTAGAACTTCTAGGTAAAGAGTTTGATTTACTGGTTTACTTCCTACAAAATCAAAATGTCATCCTACCTAAGTCACAAATTTTTGATCGTCTCTGGGGATTTGATAGTGATACTACCGTTTCTGTTGTTGAGGTTTATGTTTCAAAAATTCGTAAGAAATTGAAGGGAACTGACTTTGCGGCTAACCTTCAAACTTTGAGAAGCGTGGGGTATATTTTGAAGAATGCTGACTAAGTTTTTCAATTATCTCTTAAGGAGAATCAAGTCAGACGGTTTTAAGACTTTCATCCATTTCTTTGCGACTTTTTCTGGTATTTTCCTTATCATGACTGTCATGATATTGCAAATTTTGAGTTATGGCGTTTACTCTAATGTTGATTCTAGTTTGAAAATTGCAGCAAACAAATCAAATTCTTATTTGGAAATGGAGATGTTGAAACGAGAACTCTTTGTGTCTGCTCAGGTAGACCAAAATAATACGACAACTATCTATCAGACATATGACACCAAAGGGTCATCGGAGCCACCTAAGTCTAGTGATAATAACCAAGAATCTAAACCAAAAAAATCTAAGATGGAAGATGCTCCTCATGATTTATCAGTGGCTGCTAATACAAGTGTTCTTGTTCTTGATAAAGATGGCAAAGTCTTAAATACTGTTGATAAATTTTCTAGCTTGACCAATCTCTCAATTGATAGAAGTAATCTTGATATTATTAGTCAGGGTAGTGCTCAGAACTACTTTAATCAGACGGAAAAGTATCGTTTGATTACTGAAAAGGTAGACAGTAGTCTATACCCTGATGCTAAGTATGTTGTTATCGCTATTAACACGACTCAGTTAGAGGAAGCGACTGAACGTTATGTTAAGCTAATCGTCATTATGATGAGTTTCTTCTGGCTATTGTCTGTAGCAGCAAGTATGTATCTGGCCAAATGGTCAAGGCGTCCTATCCAGGAAAGTCTGGAAAAGCAGAAGGCCTTTGTTGAAAATGCTAGTCACGAGTTAAGGACACCTCTTGCAGTTATTCAAAACCGTCTGGAAGTTCTTTTCCGTAAGCCGGAGAGCACAATTTTAGACAATTCGGAGAATATTGCATCAAGCTTAGACGAAGTACGTAATATGCGTCTTTTGACAACCAATCTTTTGAATTTAGCACGTCGTGATGATGGGATTAAGCCAGAGATTGAAACGATAGATCCAGCGTTCTTCGATACTGTTTTTGCTAATTATGCGATGATTGCTGAAGAAAGTGAGAAGGGTTTTACTGCTCGAAATCAAGTTATTCGTCCTATTCAAACTGATAAAACCTTGTTGAAACAGTTGATGACGATTTTATTTGACAATGCTGTTAAATATACAGAAGATGATGGACAGGTGACCTTTACCGTTCGCACAAATGATCGCCATCTTTATATCTCTGTTGCGGATAATGGTCCTGGTATCTCAGATGCTGATAAGAAAAAAATCTTTGATCGATTTTATCGGGTGGACAAGGCCAGAACCAGACAAAAAGGTGGCTTTGGACTAGGCTTATCCTTAGCACAACAAATTGTAGTTGCACTTAAGGGAACGATTACTGTAAAGGATAATCAACCTGAAGGGACTATTTTTGAAGTGAAAATAACAGGAGTATAAGTGCATGAAGAAAACCCCTGCTAGCATAAAAGCTAGCAGGGGTTGTTGTCTTTAATGATTTTTAGACACTAAAAAAACTCCTTATGGAGCTTTAGATTAGTTAGCCAATTTAGCTGCAAGACGTGATTTATCGCGGCTTGCTTTATTTTTATGAATCAAACCTTTTGAAGCGGCTTTATCGATGCTTGCTGATGCAGCGCGGAAAGCTTCTTCAGTTGGGTTAGCGTTGAATGCTTTAATAGCAGTACGCAAAGCTGATTTTTGAGCTGAGTTTTTTTCGTTTTGTTTAACGTTAAGTTCAGCGCGTTTGATAGCTGATTTAATATTTGCCAATGTTTTCACCTCCAAATTTATCTAACTATGTCATTATACGTTATTTTAGGTCCCTTGGCAAGCTTTTTCTATTTTTTTAAATGAATGAGGTCAATTTTGTGATTGTCACCTTTATGGAGAATGAGTTCAGCACGGTTACGTGTAGGTTCGATATAATTTTCCAAATTAACCAAGTTAATATCTCGCCAGGTTTTTTGTGCTAAAGCTAAAGCCTCTTCTTTTCTGATTTTGGTGAAACGATGGTAATAGTTTTTGGGGTCATTCTTTGCAAGTTCCAAAAGGGTCTGGAAGCGTTCAAGATACCAAGTTTCAATATTATCGACTCCAGCATCAATATAAAGGGAAAAGTCAAAGTAGTCCGTCATATAGAGACGTTGGTTGATAGGGTTTTGGAAAACATTGATTCCTTCAACGATTAAAAAATTAGGTTGCTTAATCTCTTGTGTTAGCCCTGGTACAATATCGTATATCTCATGAGAATAGACAGGGATTTCGACATCCCCACCATTTTTTATAATGTCTAAAAAATTGAGCAGTAATGGCATATCATAAGATTCGGGGAAACCTTTACGATCAAGAATTCCCTTGTCAATTAAAACTTGGTTAGGATAGAGAAAGCCATCAGTTGTGACAAGTTCGACCTTAGATTGCGGAAAAGTCCTTTGCAACAAGAGTTGGAGCAAACGACTGGTGGTTGATTTGCCGACAGCAACCGAACCCGAAACACCAATAATAAATGGACGGTTAGTCTGCGTTTTTTGCAAAAAAATACTTTTTGAAAAGGTTAAATCGTTGGCAGTTTTTTGGTAAATGCGAATGAGGTTGATAAGAGGGAGATAAATATCACTGACTTCCTGAACATCGATCTTATCGTTTAGGCTTCGAATGGAATCAAGTTCTTCGGTAGTTAAAGGAGCGTTAGTCTCTTGGTGGAGACGTTGCCATTCTTTACGAGAAATCGTCTCAAAATTGATAAATTCATTTAGCATAAGTCACATTATAGCAGAAAAAGCAAGAAATTGTAAGCCCTATCATATAACTAGCGTTAGGTTTCCATTTCTGATAAAATAGAAAAAAACAACAATTAGAAGGACACATTATGTCAAAAATGTACTATGCTGAGACGCCAGATGCGGCTCACGATATTCATGATTTAAAGGTAAATTTGCTAGGAGAAAGTTTCCAGTTTTATACGGATGCTGGGGTTTTTTCAAAAAAGATGATTGATTTCGGAAGTCAAGTGCTCTTAAACTCGCTGGATTTAGAGTCTGGAAAAACACTTTTGGATGTGGGATGTGGTTATGGACCACTTGGGATTAGTCTAGCCAAAGTTCAAGGTGTCAAAGTCACTATGATTGACATCAATAGTAGGGCGATTGATTTGGCTAAACAAAACGCCGAACGAAACAAGGTTAACGCTGATATTTTCCAATCTAATATCTATGAAAGTGTTACTGGAAAATTCGATTATGTTATTTCGAATCCACCTATTCGTGCCGGTAAGAAGGTTGTTCATCAAGTCATTGAAGAAGCTTATGATCATCTCAATCAAGGTGGTACTTTGACTATTGTCATTCAGAAAAAACAAGGAGCTCCTTCAGCAAAGGCTAAGATGGAAGACGTTTATGGTAATGCTGAAGTGGTAAAAAAAGATAAGGGATATTACATCCTGAGAAGTGAGAAAATATGAGAACAGTTGATTTAATCGAGAAGAAAAGAGATGGTGGAGAATTAAGCACTGAGGAGATTACCTATCTCATCAATGGCTACGTCTCTGGTGCTATTCCAGACTATCAAATAGCCGCCTTAGCGATGGCTATTTACTATCAGGGGATGTCTATTCGTGAAATCCATGATTTAACCACGGAAATGGTGATTTCTGGTGAGCAGTATGATTTGTCAGAGATTCCAGGAATTAAGGTTGATAAGCATTCGACCGGTGGTGTTGGTGACAAGGTCACTATTATTCTCATGCCACTTGTAGCGAGTTTTGGTGTACCGGTTGCTAAGATGAGTGGTCGTGGTCTGGGTCATACGGGAGGTACCATTGATAAGTTAGAGTCTATCAAGGGTTATCAGGTTGAGCGTACCAAGGAAGAATTTATTGAGCAGGTTAAAGCAATTGGTATTTCACTGATTGGTCAGTCAGAACACCTCGTTAAGGCTGATAAGTTGCTTTATGCTCTTCGTGATGTGACTGCTACTGTTGATTCCATTCCTCTTATCGCAAGTTCTGTCATGTCTAAAAAAATTGCAGCAGGTGCGGATAAGATTTTACTTGATGTTACCGTTGGTCAAGGTGCTTTCATGAAAAATATGTCCGATGCCGAAAAGTTGTCTGAGACCATGGTGGCATTAGGTCGTGAAGTCAATCGTGAAACAATTGCTGTTATTACTGATATGAGTCAGCCTCTAGGCAAGGCCATAGGTAACCGTTTGGAAATAACCGAAGCCCTTGAAATTATGCAAGGTAAGGGGCGTGAAGATATTACTGATTTTATCTGTGAATTGGCTGAGATATTATTGACATTAGCCCAAGTTGACGTTAGCCAAGAAGATATTCGTCACCATTTAGTCGGTGGTCAAGCTCTTGCTAAGTTTGAAGAGCTTATCCAAGCTCAAGGGGGAGATTTGCAAGATCTTTATCGCCAAAGTAGTGCCCCAGTTGTGACTGAGATTTTTGCAGATGAAGCTGGCTATATTGAAGAACTACCAGCGATGGCTTTCGGGAAATTTGCTATGCAATTAGGTGCCGGTCGTGCTATAAAAACGGATAGTCTTAATTACGAAACTGGAATTGTTTTTGAAAAGAAAGTCGGTGATTCTGTGGCTCAAGGAGACCTTGTTGCTAAGGTTTATAGTCAAGAAAATTTAAATAAAAAATTGCTGACTGAATTCAAAAAAAATGTTATTATTGATAAAGTGTGTAAAAAACCGACAGAAATATTAAAAATCATTTCCTAGGTCTTTATCTAAACTTAATTAAGGAGCTTATTTATGTCTGTTAATAGCTATATTGACCATACTTTATTAAAAGCAGATGCTAATGAAGAACAGATTTATGCCTTAATTGATGAGGCTAAGGAATATCAATTTGCAAGTGTTTGCGTCAATCCGACATGGGTGAAGACTGCTGCGAACGCACTTAAAGATAGTCCGGTTAAGGTTTGTACGGTAATAGGATTTCCACTTGGAGCATCAACAACTACAGTCAAAGCTTTTGAGGCTAAGGATGCCATTACTAACGGGGCTGATGAGATTGATATGGTTATCAATATCGGTGCTCTTAAGTCTGGAAATTTTAAATTAGTTGAAGATGACATTAAAGCTGTGGTAGAGTCTAGCGGTACAAAACTTGTTAAGGTTATTATTGAAACTTGTCTTTTAACAGATGACGAAAAGGTTAAGGCATGTCAATTAGCTAATAGTGCTGGTGCTGACTTTGTTAAGACCTCTACAGGGTTTTCTACTGGTGGTGCTACTATTGAAGACATTGCGCTCATGCGTAAGACAGTTGGTCCTGACATGGGTGTTAAGGCATCAGGTGGGGCTCGTACACTTGAAGCAGCACAAGCCTTTATCAAAGCTGGTGCTACCCGTATTGGAACGTCATCAGGTGTTGCGATTATGAAAGGGCAAGAAAGTCATGAATGCTACTAAAAAAGCTCAGGTGATAGAAGCAGCTCTTTTAGCAGCAGACAAGGCCTATGTTCCCTACTCTCAGTTTAGAGTTGGAGCAGCATTGCTAACCAAAGAGGGAAGAGTTTTTCAAGGGTGTAATATTGAAAATGCTTCATTTGGTTTAACCAACTGTGCAGAAAGAACGGCTATTTTTAAGGCCGTTTCTGAAGGACATCGGGATTTTACGTGTCTTGCAGTATATGGAGATACAAAAGATCCTATCTCACCCTGTGGAGCTTGTCGTCAAGTAATGGTGGAATTTTTTAAACCAGATTCTAAAGTGATTCTTATCGCTGAAGATAAATCGACAGTCGAGATGACAGTCGGAGAGTTGTTACCATACTCTTTTACAGACTTACAATAGTCTGAAGTATTTTATTCTTTATTAAGCAAGTTATCTTGCAAGTTATAGGAGGAGTGTTCAAGATGAAATTGAACAAGAAAATTATCGGACTTGGCCTTGTTGCTGTAGCAGCACTTGGTCTTGCAGCTTGTGCTCGTGGTGGACGAGGTGGCTCAGCAGCTGATTCGAAAGTTAAAGCTGCGATTGTTACAGATACTGGTGGTGTTGATGATAAATCATTTAACCAATCAGCATGGGAAGGTCTTCAAGCTTGGGGTAAAGCTAACAAACTTGAAAAAGATTCAGGTTTCACTTATTTCCAATCAAACTCAGAATCTGATTTTGCAACAAACATGTCATCAGCTGTAGACCAAAACTACAATCTTATCTTTGGTGTTGGTTTTGCACTTCACGATGCTGTTTCAGAATCAGCAAAAGATAACAAGAAAATTAATTACGTTATCATCGATGACGTGGTTAAAGACCAAAAGAACGTTGAAAGCGTATTGTTTGCTGATAACGAAGGAGCTTACCTTGCAGGTATTGCTGCAGCAATGCAATCAAAAACAAACAAAGTTGGTTTCATTGGTGGTCAAACATCAGACACAATCACACGTTTCGAAGCTGGTTTCACTGCAGGTGCTAAATCTGTAAAACCTGATATTGACGTTCAAGTTCAATACGCTGAGTCATTCTCTGATGCGGCTAAAGGTTCAACTATTGCTTCAACAATGTACGCTTCTGGCGTAGACGTTATCTATCAAGCAGCTGGCGGAACTGGTACAGGTGTCTTCACAGCAGCTAAGGATGTTAACGAAAAACTTAGCGCTGATAGCGATAAGAAAGTTTGGGTAATCGGTGTTGACCGTGACCAATCAGCAGAAGGTAACTATACATCTTCAGACAAGAAAAAATCTAACTTCGTCTTGACTTCAACAATCAAACAAGTTGGTACAGTCGTTAAAGACATTGCCAACGCTCAAGTTAAAGGCAAAAAATTTGAAGGTGGTACTACTAAGACTTATGGTATCAAAGATGGTGGTGTCGACATCGTAACATCTAATCTCCCTTCAGATATCAAAGATGCAGTCGTAAAAGCTAAAGATCAAATCAAGAATGGTGAATTGAAACCAACTGATGGTCTTAGCAAATAATAAGTTAAGTACACTTACTTAGACTTTAAACTGGGACAATTTTTGTCTCAGCAAAGGGAAGCAGTCTATGATTTCCTTTGCTGATATAATAATTATTCTTGAGAGGAGATTGTATGACAAAGCCAAATGTCATTGAGATGCACGATATTACCAAAAAATTTGGTGAATTTGTCGCAAATGATCACATCAATCTTGATGTGAGACCAGGAGAAATCCATGCCCTCCTCGGTGAAAATGGTGCGGGTAAGTCAACCTTGATGAATATGCTTGCAGGCCTTCTACAACCTACAAGTGGAACAATCAAAGTAAATGGACAAGCCGTGACGATTGATTCACCGTCTAAAGCAACGAAATTGGGGATTGGGATGGTTCACCAGCACTTTATGTTGGTTGAAGCTTTTACAGTTGCTGAAAACATCATTTTAGGTAGTGAAGTGACCAAAGCCGGTGGTGTTCTTGATATGAAGAAGGCTGTAAAGGAAATTACGGAATTGTCTCAACGATATGGTTTGGCGGTTGACCCTTCCGCTAAGATTGCAGACATCTCTGTTGGAGCCCAACAACGTGTTGAAATCCTCAAAACCTTGTACCGTGGAGCTGATATTTTGATTTTCGATGAGCCCACAGCTGTTTTGACACCTTCTGAAATAACGGAACTTCTAAACATCATGAAAACCCTGGTTAAGGAAGGTAAGTCTATTATCCTTATCACCCATAAGTTGGATGAGATTCGTGCTGTTTCTGATCGTGTTACGGTTATTAGACGTGGTAAGTCAATTGATACAGTAACTATCGAAGGTTCTACAAACGCTGATTTGGCTGAAATGATGGTTGGTCGTCATGTTTCCTTCAAGACAGAAAAAATTCCTTCAAATCCTAAAGAAGTGGTTCTTTCTATTAAGAATTTGGTGGTTAATGAAAATCGAGGCATTCCAGCTGTAAAAAACTTATCTTTAGATGTGCGTGCTGGTGAGATAATTGGTATCGCTGGTATTGATGGCAATGGTCAGACAGAACTTGTCCAAGCGATTACGGGACTTCGTAAAGTTAAATCTGGTGACATCACTATTAAGGGTGAATCTATCATTCATAAGACCACACGTCAGATTACAGAGCTAAGTGTCGGTCATATTCCTGAAGATCGCCATCGTGATGGTATGATTCTTGAGATGACAGTTGCTGAAAATATTGCTCTCCAAACCTATTACAAGGAGCCTAATTCTAAGAACGGTATTTTGAATTATAATGTCATAAACGCAAAAGCTCGTGAATTGATGAAAGAATTTGACGTTCGTGGTGCTGGAGAATTAATTGCTGGTGGTGATTTGTCAGGTGGTAACCAACAAAAAGCAGTTATCGCTCGTGAAATTGACCGTAATCCGGATCTCCTTATTGTCAGTCAACCAACTCGTGGTCTTGATGTTGGTGCCATTGAGTACATCCGTAAACGTATTATTGCAGAACGTGATAAAGGGAAGGCTGTCATTGTTGTCAGCTTTGAATTGGATGAAATTCTTGATATGTCAGACCAAATTGCCGTTATCTATGATGGTGCAATTCAAGGTATCTTAGACCCTGCTGAAACCAATAAGCAAGATCTTGGTATTCTTATGGCTGGTGGACAATTGAATAAGGAGGAAGCAAATGTCTAAAAAAACACAAAATTGGGCAGTTCCACTAATTGCTGTCCTCTTGGGAATGTTAGTTGGTGCCATTTTGATGTTAATCTTTGGTTACGATCCATTCTGGGCTTACTACGATCTTTTCTCAACGGCCTTTGGCTCTTTAAAAAATATTGGTGAAATTCTGCGTGCCATGAGTCCATTGATTCTGATTGCACTTGGTTTCTCTGTGGCATCTAAGGCAGGATTTTTCAACGTTGGTTTGCCAGGACAGGCTTTAGCTGGTTGGACTTCTGCCGTATGGTTTGCACTATCCTTCCCTGAGTTACCTAAGGTTGTTTCTATTGTTTGTACTGTTATCATTGGTCTAGTTGCCGGTGGTATTGCTGGTGCCATTCCAGGTATTCTACGTGCCTACCTAGGAACTAGTGAAGTTATCGTCACCATCATGATGAACTACATCATTTTGTATGTTGCTAACAACATTGTTCGTTTTGGTTTTACAGCTGATATGTTGCGTTCCTCAGAAGCTTCTAACAAGGTGGTAGCTTCCGCAAGTTACCAAACAGATTTCCTATCTTCACTAACGGATGGGTCACGTTTCAATATTGGCTTCTTTCTTGCTATCGCAGCTGTATTCCTAGTTTGGTTCATGCTCAAAAAAACAACGACAGGGTTTGAAATTACAGCAGTTGGTCTTAACCCACATGCGTCTGAGTATGCCGGAATGTCATCAAAACGTGTTATTATCATGTCTATGATTATTTCAGGTGCACTCTGTGGCCTTGGAGGAACAGTTGAAGGACTTGGAACTTTCCAAAATGCCTTTGTCCAAAATTCTTCATTGGCTATCGGTTGGAATGGTATGGCCGTTGCCCTCTTAGCAACAAATTCACCTATTGGTATTCCATTTGCGGCTCTTCTTTATGGTGTCTTGTCTGTTGGAAAGACTGGTATGATTGGCGTACCATCAGAAATTATCGATGTTGTGTCAGCCTTGATTATCTTCTTCGTTGGTGCCAACTATATTATTAAATATTGGATTCGCCCTCGTCATAAAACAGTGAAAGCTAAAGGAGGACAAAACTAATATGGACTTTATTACAATCTTAGCCTTAATCGTTGCCTCTATGCTGAAGTATTCAGCGCCACTGATTTTCACAAGTATCGGTGGTACTTTCTCTGAACGAGGTGGTATCGTAAACGTCGGCCTTGAAGGAATCATGGTAATCGGTGCCTTTGCAGGTGTTCTCTTTAACTTAAATTTTGCAGATAGTTTTGGCAATGCAGCACCTTGGATTGCGGCCTTGGTAGCAGGACTTATTGGGCTTCTTTATTCCTTGCTTCACGCTGTTGCGACAATTAACTTCCGTGCGGACCATGTTGTCTCTGGTACAGTTTTGAACCTTATTGCACCTTCTTTGGCAGTCTTTTTAACACGTGTTCTCTTTGGTGCAGGTCAAACACCAGCTATCAGTCATAACTTTAAAACTGTATCTTTCCCAATCTTGAGTCACATTCCTCTTTTGGGTAAGATTTTCTTCACGAATGTTTCCTTGATTGCTTATGCAGCCATCTTGGTTTCGGTAGCATCATGGTGGCTTATCTTTAAGACTCGCTTTGGTTTGCGTCTTCGTTCAGTCGGAGAACACCCACAGGCAGCAGATACACTTGGGATTAACGTCTACCGTATGCGTTACTATGGCGTTATGATTTCAGGTTTCCTTGGTGGTGTTGGTGGTGCGGTTTATGCACAATCAATCTCTAACAACTTTGCCATTACAACGATTGCAGGTCCTGGTTTCATCGCCTTGGCTGCCATGATTTTCGGTCGTTGGAGCCCAATTGGTGCTATGCTCTCAAGTTTGTTCTTTGGATTGTCACAATCATTGGCAATCATTGGAAAACAGTTGCCTGTTATTTCACATGTACCAAACGTCTATTTGCAAATTGCACCATATATCTTGACAATTATTGTTTTGGCTGCATTCTTCGGTAAAGCCGTTGCACCTAAAGCAGATGGTGTTAACTATATTAAATCTAAATAAGCTCGCTAAAGAGTTTCAAATGAGAAGGCCTAAGGGTCTTCTTTTTCTGTACTCAAAAAGCCCAACATTGCCAAAGTGAGAACGGCAGTGATGAGCTCATCTTTTTATGAAAAATGTGGGTTAAAGACTTTTTCGTGACCGATAGTGGTGTCCCATCCATGACCTGGAAAAACGCGATAGTGATTAGGAAGAGTGAAGAGTTGCTTTTGAATACTAGAGAGTAACTGGTCGTGGTTACCTGTTGGAAGGTCCCATCGCCCAACTGTTTCTTTAAAAAGGGCATCACCAGAAAAAACAGTCTCTTCCTTGTCAAAGATAAAGGAAACACCGCCAATAGAATGTCCAGGAGTTGGAACAACTTTAAAATAGAAGTCGCTAATGTTATAGTCCTTGGTGAAATCAAAGTAGTAGTCAGCAGGATTGACAATCACATCCTCCATATCATCATGACGTGGAAGACCAGATAAATTATCGACAGGATTCATCAACCAGTCTTTTTCAGCCTCAGCGACATAAACAGGAGGATGCTTATGCGCTTGACGGACAGCTTCAACACTCATAATGTGATCGTAATGCGTGTGGGTCAAAAGGATAGCTGCGATGGGTTTGGAAATAACTTCAAGCTCTGTCAAGATTTTAGAAGTATCACTTCCTGGATCAATGACTAAACAAGCTGTATCGTTTTCTAAAATATAGGTATTCTCCTGAGCAACAGGGTTTAAAATTCGTTTTATTTTCATAGGACTAGTGTAACACGATTTTTAGGCTTTTTCCATTGTTGGAATAAAGACTTTGTCTTTTTTTGGTGTTTTGGATATGCTATAATAAGGTCACTATGAGTGAAAAAAACACCAATAAATATGCCATTGTTGATTTGGAAGCAATATTTGCCTCGTCAATGGCTAGTATTATACAGGTGGGAATTGTCATCATGCAAAATGGTCAGGTGATTGACGAATTTGCAAGTGATGTGAACCCGCACCAAAAACTCGATGATCATATTATTCATTTGACGGGTATTACAGATCAGCAGTTAGCTCAGGCACCAGATTTCTCAGAAATCGCTCGCACGATTTTTGACTTAATTGAAGATTGTATTTTTGTTGCCCATAATGTCAAATTTGATGCCAACCTACTCTCAGAAGCTCTTTTCATGGAGGGCTATGAATTAAGGACACCCCGTGTTGATACAGTTGAGTTGGCCCAGGTTTTTTATCCGACACTGGAACACTATAAACTCTCTCATTTATCTAAGGTCTTAAATCTTGACTTAGCTCAAGCCCATACTGCTATTGAGGATGCAAGGGCTACAGGTCAACTTCTTTTTCATTTAATGGATAAAATAGCTAGTTTACCTAGACAAACCATTGATTTACTCTTGACCTTTTCTGATAATTTGCTTTTTGAGTCTGAGTTAGTTATTCGTGATGCCATAAGAGGACAAAAGCATGAACTTGCGAAAGAGTATATCATGCTTGAGGAGTCTGGTATTGTCCTTCGAAAGCCATTGACTTATAAGAACGAACGTAAATTATCTCAAGATTTTGAAACCAATATTGCACTCCTAGGTTTGGAAACAAGACATAAGCAAGAAAAATTTGCTGAGGCGGTCAGAAAAGAACTGGATAATACTGACATTTCCATGATTCAAGCTCAGACAGGAATTGGGAAAACATATGGCTATCTTCTTCCCATTTTGGCACAAGCAAATGTAGATAAAGTCGTTGTAGCTGTTCCGACCAAGCTTCTTCAGAATCAAATTATGAGTCAAGAAGCTAATAGTTTAGCTGAAATCTTTAATATTAATTTTCACAGCCTTAAGGGACCGCAGAATTATATTAAGTTGGATGCCTTTTATCAAACCTTACTACGTCAGGATAGTAATCGTTTGGTCAATCGCTATAAGATGCAACTTTTGGTTTGGTTGACAGAGACGGAGACTGGTGATCTTGACGAGATAAGACAGAAGCAACGCTACATGGCTTATTTTGATGAGATTAAACATGATGGTAAGTTAAAGGCAGATAGTCTTTTTAGGGATTACGATTTTTGGCAACAGTCCTATCAAAAGGCTCAAGAGGCTAAAGTTGTTGTCACTAATCATGCCTATCTCTTAACCCGTATGGAGGATGACCATGATTTTGTCAGAGGGAAAACGCTTGTCATTGATGAGGGGCAAAAGATGGTTCTGGCTTTAGAACAATTTTCTCGTTACCAAGTGAATTTAACAAGTCTTTTGCAACAGATCCATCGTATTCTTGATCATGGTAACCCATCCTTACTGCAACAGCGTTTACTTGAAAATTTGCAGTTTGAAATTAGTCATTTGATTCAGGAACACCAACAATTCCCACAAAAACAGTATAATCGTCAGCAATTAGATTGTTTGCTTCAGACCATAACTGAACTTGAAGGGGAAAGCGGTTTGGTGGAAATGTTATTTCCATTGCAAACACCCCTTTACAGCCATTTTTGGCTTGAAACTGACTACTATCAGGAACATCGGGTGTCTTATCTAAAGGCTTCACGTCAGGAACTTTTGAAACTGTCTGCCTATCTTCCGAGTGCTCAGAAGGTGTTGATTGTCTCAGCAACCATTGATATAGGCCCCGAAGTTGATGTGGCAGATTTGTTAGGGCTAAATCAGGTGCATAAGGTTAGTCTTCCAATGGACAACCTTCCCAATCAGGCAATTTGGATTGATCAAAGCATGCCTATGATTGGTGTTGTATCTGAAGAAGACTATGATAAAGCTGTCGCAAAACGTCTTCAGAAGTTGACTAAAACGGAATATCCTATATTAGTCTTATTCACATCTCGAAAAAGCATGTTAGCTGTCTCAGATTTGCTGGATTTACAGGAAGTACATCACCTCACTCAAGAAAAGAACGGTACGGCTTTTAACGTCAAAAAACGGTTTGATAGAGGTGAGACTAATATGCTTCTTGGAATGGGTTCTTTCTGGGAAGGTGTTGATTTTGCTCAACAAGATAGGGTTATTGAGGTCATCGCACGTCTTCCATTTGACAATCCTAAAGATCCATTCTATCAAAAATTGGAGTCGTGGTTTTCTAATCAAGGAAAGCATACTTTTAATAGCTACAGTCTTCCTATGACAATTTTGCGTTTTAAACAGGCTATTGGGCGTTCGCAAAGACGTCCGGATCAGCGTTCAGCTATACTTCTTTTAGACAACCGCCCCCTAGTCAAGAGCTATGGGAAGCTATTTTTGAAAGAAGTATCTCAAGAGATTTCGCTTGAACGAACTAAATTTAAGACATTCAATGAAGATATCCAGACATTTCTGCAAAAGGAAAGTTAGCTATATAATGTCAATCAAATTTTAAGATGAAAGAGTTTCTCAGACCTAAAAAGATGACGTTAAATATCCATTACTAGCGACATAGCTATGTAAAGATTTATCATTTTCTGATATAATAATTTCAGAAACTTTTTTAGGAGAAATTATGCGTAAACAACGATCAGCTTTGACGAAAAAGCAACAGATTATTTTGGGAATAATTACAATCGTTGCGACCTTAATTGCCTCTATGACAGCTTTACTGATTGTAGCGACAAAGCCCTATATTGATGCTGAAAAGCAAGTGATTGCCATAGCTGAGAGTAAGGCGGATATTAGGACTGTTTCTGAATTTGATATCTACCATGGTCTAGAGACCTATTATGGTCTTCTTGGTAAAACGAGTAAAGGTGAAAAGCTTGCCCTCATTGTCAGTAAAGATTCAGGTGTGGTTGATATTTACAAGCAGTCTGATGGTATTAGTAAGTCAGTAGCAGAGAAAGCTGCCAAGGCGTATGGTGCTAAGAAGATTTCTTATGTGCATTTAGGAAAGTATAAGAAAACTCCTATTTGGGAAGTGAAGTCAGGAACCAAGTATTTTCTGGTCGATTTTATCTCGGGTCAGGTTATTAAAGTGGAAGGACTATAAAAATGACAAAATTATCAAATCGTGTATTAGAAATGGGTGAAAGTGTTACTTTAGCAGCCAGTGCGCGTGCTAAAGCCCTAAAAGCTCAAGGACGTGATATCTTGAGTTTGACACTTGGAGAGCCAGATTTCGTTACTCCAAAGAATATTCAGAAAGCTGCTATTGCCTCTATCGAAAGTGGTAAAGCAAGTTTTTATACCGTAGCCTCTGGTCTTCCAGAACTCAAAGAAGCTATCGGTAGTTATATGGACAAATTCTATGGTTATTCTGTAAAACCAAATGAAGTTGTAGTCGGAACTGGTGCTAAGTTTATTTTGTACGCTTTCTTTGCTACTGTTATCAATTCTGGAGACGAAGTAATCATTCCAACGCCTTGTTGGGTTTCTTATGTAGATCAAGTGAAAATGGTTGAAGGTGTTCCGGTCACTTTCCAAACGACTGAAGCAAATCACTTTAAAGCTACAGTAGAACAGCTTGAGGCAGCTCGCACTGAAAAAACGAAAGTGGTCTTGCTTAATTCGCCATCAAATCCAACCGGAATGATTTATAGCAAGGAAGAATTGCAAGCAATTGGTGATTGGGCAGTTGAGCATGATATTTTGATTTTAGCTGATGATATCTATGGTCGCTTGGTATACAATGGCAATAGTTTCACACCAATTTCAAGTCTTTCTGATGCCATTCGTAAGCAAACTATTGTCATCAATGGTGTTTCAAAGACTTATGCCATGACAGGTTGGCGTGTTGGTTTTGCTGTTGGTGATCCAGAGATTATTGCAGGTATGGCTAAGGTCATCAGTCAAACAACCTCTAATCTTACAGCCGTTTCTCAATACGCTGCTATTGAGGCTTTGACAGGAGATCAAACTTCTATCGAAGAAATGCGTCAAGCTTTTGAAGAACGTTTGAATACCATCTACCCACTCTTAGCTGAAGTGCCTGGATTTGAAGTTATCAAACCTCAAGGTGCCTTCTACCTCTTCCCTAATGTTAAAAAGGCTATGGAAATCAAAGGCTATACAGATGTCAATGATTTTACCAATGCCATCCTTGAAGAGGCTGAAGTCGCATTGGTAACTGGAGCAGGATTTGGTGCTCCTGAAAATATTCGTCTCAGCTATGCTACAGACCTAGATACTTTGAAAGAGGCTGTTAGCCGAATCAAAGCATTTATGGAAAAATAAATTTTAATATAGATCAACAGAAAAGAGAAGTAATTTACATGTCTAAACAATTAGTTTCAATTATTGATGTGCCTAAACACGTTGGTGAAGAAATCACTATTGGTGCCTGGGTAGCTAACAAATCTGGAAAAGGTAAATTGGCCTTTCTTCAGTTGCGTGATGGGACTGCTTTCTTCCAAGCTGTCGTTTTCAAACCTAACTTTATCGAAAAATTCGGTGAAGAAGAAGGTACTGAAAAATTTAATGTTGTCAAACACCTTAGTCAAGAAACATCTGTCTATGTGACAGGTGTGGTCAAAGAAGATGAGCGCTCTAAATTTGGTTATGAGCTTGATGTAACAGCAGTGGAAGTTATTGGTAAATCTGAAGATTACCCAATCACACCCAAAGAACACGGTACAGACTTCTTGATGGATAATCGTCACCTTTGGTTGCGTTCACGTAAGCAAATGGCTATCCAACAAATTCGTAATGCCATTATCTATGCAACTTATGATTTCTTTGATAAAAATGGCTTCATCAAATTTGATAGTCCAATCTTGTCTGGTAACGCTGCCGAAGATTCAACAGAATTGTTTGAGACAGACTACTTTGGAACACCTGCTTTCTTGAGCCAATCTGGTCAGCTTTATCTTGAAGCTGGCGCTATGGCTCTTGGTCGTGTCTTTGACTTTGGCCCTGTTTTCCGTGCTGAAAAATCAAAAACACGTCGTCATTTGACTGAGTTTTGGATGATGGATGCTGAGTATTCATTCTTATCACATGATGAGTCGCTTGATTTGCAAGAAGCATATGTCAAAGCTCTTATTCAAGGCGTTATTGACCGTGCACCACAAGCTCTTGAAATTCTTGAACGTGATGTCGATCTTCTTAAGAAATACATTGCTGAGCCTTTCAAGCGTGTGTCTTATGATGAAGCAATCGACCTTCTTCAAGCCCATGAAAATGACGAAGATACAGACTACGAGCATCTTGAACATGGGGATGACTTTGGTTCACCACATGAAACTTGGATTTCTAACTATTTTGGTGTTCCAACATTCGTTGTTAACTATCCAGCAAGTTTCAAGGCATTCTACATGAAACCAGTTCCTGGTAATCCTGAGCGTGTTCTTTGTGCTGATCTTTTGGCACCTGAAGGTTACGGAGAAATCATCGGTGGTTCAATGCGTGAGGATGACTACGATGCGCTTGTTGCTAAGATGGATGAACTCGGTATGGATCGCACAGAATACGAATTCTACCTTGACCTTCGTAAATACGGTTCAGTACCTCACGGTGGTTTTGGTATTGGTATTGAACGTATGGTTACCTTTGTAGCTGGTACGAAACACATTCGTGAAGCTATTCCATTCCCACGTATGTTGCACCGTATCAAACCATAAGTCAATTTTCTAGGAGTGCAGGTGTATGAAAAGATGGTTACTTGGCTTGTCAGCCTTACTTTATTTGGTTTTAATGGTTGCTTGTAGCAAATCTGCTCCCTCTTTACAAGGTGAGTGGAAAGCTCAGGACGCTCTTAAAAAAGATTATAAGATCATTTTTAAGAAAGATAAAGTAACGATTGGTAAGCAGGACTATGATTATACTTTGAATGGTCCTAAAGCTAAAGATGGTTTTACTTATTATTCTCTTAAGTTGAAAGACCAAGGAAATGAAACCAGTTATACTGTATTTTTCCCCACAAAATCAAAAGAGACAGCCCTCTTTTTGCAACCCAATAATGATAAAGAGCCCCTGAAAGGCCAAATGCTCTTTGCGCTCAATAAAAAGGAAAAGCCAGATTACTATGACTATGTCAAAAAGTATCTGAAATAATAAGAGAAGGATTAGTCTTGAGCTAATTCTTTTCTTTTTGAAAATACCTGTTTCAATTTTCAGAATATTTTGCTATAATAACAGCATATTAGACAAAGGAGAAAAATTATCATGGCAAAAACTATTCATACTGATAAAGCACCCGCAGCAATCGGTCCTTATGTCCAAGGTAAAATCGTAGGAAATCTTTTGTTTGCTTCCGGTCAAGTACCATTGTCACCAGAAACAGGTGAAATCATTGGTGAAACCATTCAAGAACAAACAGAACAAGTGCTAAAAAATGTTGGTGCCATTTTGGCGGAAGCTGGAACAGATTTTGATCATGTTGTCAAAACAACATGCTTCCTAAATGACATTAACGATTTCGTTCCATTTAACGAAGTTTATGCAACTGCATTTAAAGCCGACTTCCCTGCTCGTTCAGCAGTTGAAGTGGCACGCTTGCCAAAAGACGTTAAAATTGAAATCGAAGTTATTGCTGAGATTGATTAATGAAGAGAGCCTTGGCTCTTTTCTTTTTGGCTCAACTGTGATAAACTATAGCTGAAATAAATTTTCGATGTTTGGGAGACACCATCGCTAAAAAAAACCAGTAATGGCGTTTTTTGGCTCCCTCTAGGGAGCTTTTTATGTGTCTCAAACATCAGAGATAAAGAGGAATATTATGAAACGTCAATCTGCTTTGGTCGTCTTTAGTGGCGGTCAAGACTCTACAACCTGCCTATTTTGGGCTTTAAAACATTATGAAACTGTTGAACTAGTTACTTTTGCTTACGGGCAACGTCATAGCTTGGAAATTGAAGTAGCTAAAGAGATTGCAAAAGAGCAAGGTCTTAAACACCATGTTTTGGATATGTCCTTGCTTGGACAAATTACTGAAAATGCCTTAACATCTGATATTGAGATTGAGTCTGAAGAAGGTGAAGTGCCTAATACCTTTGTGGACGGGCGTAATCATCTTTTCCTTTCTTTCGCTGCTGTGTTGGCTAAGCAACGTGGGATTACTGATATTGTTACAGGTGTTTGTGAGACAGACTTTTCCGGTTATCCAGACTGTCGTGATGTTTTTGTCAAATCACTTAATGTCACACTTAACCTTGCAATGGCCTATGATTTTGTCATCCAAACGCCACTCATGTGGTTGGATAAGGCTGAGACTTGGGCGTTGGCTGACCAACTGGGAGCTTTTGACTATGTTCGTGAAAAAACGCTGACTTGCTATAACGGTATCATAGGTACAGGATGTGGGAAATGTCCTGCCTGTCATTTGCGTCAAAGAGGTCTTGAAAAATATCTTGCAGAAAGAGGAGAAGCTTAATGTTTTTTGCACCTAAAGAAATCAAGACTGAAACAGGTGAGTCTTTGGTTTATAATTCTCACCGTACAATGGTTTCTAAAGAGTTTACTTTTGATGCTGCCCATCATCTCTTTCATTATGAAGGAAAATGCAAGTACCTTCATGGTCATACTTATCATCTCCAGATTGCAGTCAGTGGGTATTTGGATGAGCGTGGTATGACCTATGATTTTGGTGATCTTAAGAATATTTATAAGAATTATCTGGAACCTCAACTAGATCACCGCTATCTCAATGAGACTTTGCCTTATATGAACACGACTGCGGAAAATATGGTTTTCTGGATTTTCCAGATGACGAGTCAACATCTGCCAGAGGAGAGGGGACTTCGTTTGGAATATGTCCGCCTTTATGAGACGCCAACAGCTTTTGCAGAGTTTAGACGGGAGTGGTTGGATGACTAGGGAACGCGTACTTAAACTACCAGTACTTGAAATTTTTGGACCGACCTTTCAAGGGGAAGGTCGAGCCATCGGGCAAAAGACCATGTTTGTGAGAACAGCAGGGTGTGATTACCACTGTGATTGGTGTGATTCAGCCTTCACTTGGGATGGCTCAGAGAAGCCAACTCGTATGACAGCCGATGAAGTGATTGCAGCTTTGGATGCGCTCGGTACCTATGACTATGTTACTCTATCTGGAGGAAATCCTGCACTTTTAGCAGCCAATATGGCGGAACTCGTTTCAAAACTCAAGGCGAGAGGCGTAACTTTGGCTGTTGAAACCCAAGGATCTCGTTGGCAGGAGTGGCTAAGAGATATTGATCAGGTCACTCTAAGCCCTAAACCACCATCATCAAAGATGGAAGTCAATTTGGAAACACTTGATTTTATTGTCTCTCAGCTTGATCCTGATAAAGTGACCTTCAAGGTTCCCGTTTTTGACGATGCTGACTTGGATTTTGCTAAAATGATTCAGGAACGGTATCAGCCAGATGTGATGTTTCTCTCAGCTGGTAATCCTGAACCCAAAGCAGAAGGAAATATTGTCCAGCACCAACTAAAACGCCTCAAAGAACTCTGGGAGACAGTAGCTGCAGATGATTCGTGGGGGAACGTCCGTGTTCTCCCTCAACTGCATACCCTACTCTACGACAATGAGCGTGGTGTTTAGGAAGGATGAAAGGACATCCTACAACCATCAAAATTATACAAGAAAAGGAAGAAAAATGTCACAACAAGAAGAAATGAAAAACCTCACTCTCCTAGGTAATAAGGAGACACCTTATATTTTTGAATATTCTCCACAAGTCTTGGAGTCTTTTGATAATCGTCATACTGATAATGATTACTTTATCAAATTCAACTGTCCAGAATTTACCTCACTTTGTCCGATTACTGGGCAACCTGACTTTGCCAGCATCTATATTTCTTATATTCCAGACCAGCTCTGTGTTGAGTCTAAATCATTGAAGCTTTACCTCTTTAGTTACCGTAATCACGGAGATTTCCACGAAAATTGTATCAATACCATTGGTAAGGATTTGGTGGAGCTTTTGAATCCTCGCTACCTTGAGGTGTGGGGTAAATTTACACCTCGTGGTGGTATTTCAATTGACCCATATTTTAATTACGGTCGTCCAGAAACTAAGTATGAAAAAATGGCAGAGCAACGACTTTTTAATCACGACCTCTACCCAGAAAATATTGATAATCGTTAATATTGTCCGAAGCCTTCTATAACTGTGAAGGCTTTTTCTGTTAGCGATTTTTGCATTTCGAAAGAGTATGAAATTTTTACAAAACTTACACACAATTTCCATTAAGGTATTAGGGGGGGAATCCTTTTATTAAAAGCTTCTATTCATAAAATAATTTGACATTCAAATAAATATTACTTAACATAATATTGTAAACGATTATAAATGCATTGGTATTGTCTACCGTTGAGAATCAGATGGTTCAGTTGTTGCTAATAAATGGTTGAATAGAGGTGTTCGTGAATTGCTTATGAATCCTAATACGACTCAAGCTGCAGTAGCTTGCGTCATTGCTGGAGATGGTACTTATTACTGGACTTTGAATTACCAATAATATGATTTTCAATCAAATATCCTAAAAGAGAAAAGAGTCTGAGACTAATCTTGGACTCTTTTCCTTTATCCATTGAACGATTAAGGATTCATTGTGGTATAATAGAGCCTAGAAAGAAGGCGACAATATGCAGGTAAAGAGAGTTCAGGATTATATCTCTAAAGAGTGGTTTGATGAAACAGATGGCTCTTACTTTGAACGACTTAACAGTCGGATACAGGTGCTTGTAAAAAAAGATTATCCTCTTGTACAAGGACATGATTTTATTAGCAATATCAGTCTTTTGGATTATAGATTGGTTTTTCTTGATGAAATCATTGCTAGTGCCAATGAAAAGAACGAGCATGTACGTGAGACGGTACATGATGTGACCAAAAATTTGTTGTATGAGTATCAGGACGTTCAGGAACAATTGGATAGTCGTATTACTTTTGGTCAAAAAGTTGCGGATGAAGTGGCACGATTTGGTGGATCTTGGACTTTTATCTTGTCGTTTATAGCTTTTATGGGGATTTGGATGGCACTAAATGTCATTCAACCATTTGGAATTTCTTTTGACAAGTATCCATTTATCTTGCTTAACTTGGCCTTATCAACCTTGGCGGCGGTTCAAGCACCATTGATTATGATGAGCCAGAATCGTGCATCGGATTATGACCGTTTGCAAGCACGAAATGACTATCATGTGAATAAACAGTCTAAGGAAGAGATTCGTTTTTTGCATGAAAAGATTGATCACTTGGTGCAACAAGACCAGTCTGATTTGCTTACCATCCAAAAATTGCAGACAGAAATGATAATGGCTGTTAGTCAACAAGTTGAGAAGATGTCAGATGATATTCGAATGATGAAGGAAAAAGGATTAGAAAGGGAGATTCATGGAGACGAATCAAATTGATTTAGTTATCGTAACAGGAATGAGTGGTGCAGGTAAGACTGTGGCGATTCAATCCTTTGAGGATTTAGGTTACTTTACCATCGATAATATGCCACCTTCATTGGTGCCTAAGGTTATTGAGTTGGTAAAACATAGTGAACAGACCTCTAAGATTGCCTTAGTTGTTGACATGCGTAGTCGATTGTTTTTCGACGAGGTAAATGTCATTTTAGACAATTTGGAAAGTAATCAGGAACTTAATTTCAAGATTCTTTTCTTGGATGCCACAGATGGTGAATTAGTTTCTCGTTATAAAGAGACACGTCGTAGCCACCCCTTGGCTGCAGATGGTCGTGTGTTGGATGGGATTAAGCTTGAACGTGAACTCTTATCACCACTTAAGAGCTTGAGCCAAAACGTTGTAGATACAACTGAAATGACCCCACGTCAGCTTCGTAAGACCATTTCTGAACAGTTTTCATCTACAGAGGATCAGACTTCTTTCCGTATTGAGGTCTTGAGTTTTGGTTTCAAATATGGCTTGCCTTTAGACGCAGATTTGGTATTTGATGTGCGTTTCTTGCCAAACCCTTATTATGATCCTGCTCTTCGTAACCAGACTGGTCTGGATCAAGAAGTTTATGATTATGTTATGGAACACAAGGAATCAGAGGTGTTTTACAGTCATTTGACTCAACTTATTAAACCAATCTTACCGGGTTACCAAAAAGAAGGTAAATCTGTTCTCACTATTGCTGTTGGTTGCACAGGTGGCCAACACCGCAGTGTAGCTTTTGCACATCGATTGGCTCAAGAGTTGAAAAATGATTGGACGGTCAACGAAACACATCGTGATAAAGATCGACGTAAGGAGACGGTGAATCGTTCATGAACAAACCAAAAATTACAGTAATAGGTGGAGGAACTGGTATTCCAGTCATTCTTCGTAGTTTGCGCCATAAAGATGTTGATATTACTGCTGTTGTAACTGTGGCTGATGATGGCGGTTCTTCAGGAAATTTACGTGATATCATGCAACTGACACCTCCAGGGGATTTGCGTAATGTTTTGGTAGCTATGAGTGATATGCCTAAACTTTATGAACGTGTTTTCCAATATCGTTTTGACAAAACTGATGGTGCATTGGCTGGTCATCCTCTTGGGAATCTTGTTATCGCAGGAATTTCAGAAATGCAGGGATCTACTTACAACGCCATGCAGCTTTTAACCAAGTTCTTTCATGTGACAGGCAAGATTTACCCTGCCAGTGAAACAGCCTTGACACTGCATGCGGTATTTCGTGATGGACATGAGGTCGCTGGTGAGAGTAGTATTGCCAAGTATGATGGCATGATTGAGCGTGTTTATGTAACCAATGCTTATAATGAGGATGAACCAAAGGCAAGTCGTAAGGTTGTTAATGCTATTTTAAATAGTGACATGATAGTCCTTGGCCCTGGTTCTCTCTATACATCTATTTTACCTAACTTAGTTATCCCTGAGATTCGTCAAGCGCTTATTGAGACTAAGGCTGATGTTACTTATATTTGTAATATCATGACTCAATATGGTGAAACAGAACAATTTTCGGATGCGGACCATGTGGCTGTGCTTAATCGACATCTTGGCTCTGATGTGATTGATAATGTTCTGGTAAATATCGAAAAAGTTCCATTGGAATATATGATGAATAACAAGTTTGACGAATACCTTGTTCAAGTTGACCATGATTTCAACGGTTTACGTCGTGAAGCAAAAACAGTTGTCTCATCTAATTTTCTTCGCCTAGAAAATGGGGGTGCCTTCCACGATGGTGATTTAGTCGTTGAAGAACTCATGCATTTAGTGAGGAAGAAGTCATGAGTTTCACAATCAAGGTTAAAGAAGAGATCATTGCTGAATCAACCAAAGATAAGGCTGAATTGTCAGCTTTGATTAAGATGTCTGGTTCTGTAGGTTTGACCAATCAAGGGCTGACACTCTCTATCTCGACAGAGAATGCAAAGATTGCTCGTCACATTTATCAATTAATGGAGAGTCGCTATCATATTGCCCCTGAATTAAGACACCATAATAAGACTAATCTCAAGAAAAATCGTGTCTATACGGTTTTTGTAGCGGACCAAGCCAATGATATTTTGTCTGATTTACAATTGGCGGATTCTTTCTTTGGCTTTGAGACAGGGATTGAAACGTCAATAATGGAAGACGATGAGACCGGAAGGTCTTATTTACGAGGGGCTTTTCTGGCAACAGGAACGGTACGTGACCCTGAAAAAGGACGTTATCAATTAGAAATTTTCTCTGTTTATCAGGACCACGCAGAGGATTTAGCCTCTCTCATGAAAAAATTTATGCTTGATGCCAAGGTTTTGCAACATAAAAATGGCTTTGTGACCTATCTTCAAAAAGCAGAAGATATTATGGATTTTCTTCTTGTCATTGGAGCCATGACTTCAAAGGAAATTTTCGAAGAAGTTAAGATTATGCGAGAGACGAGAAATGACCTCAATCGAGCTAATAACGCTGAAACGGCTAATATCGCTAGGACTATCAGTGCTAGCATGAAAACAATCAATAACATTATCAAGATTATGGATACGGTTGGCTTGGAAATTTTGCCGGCTGAACTGCGTCAAATTGCCCAACTCCGTATTGCCAATCCAGATTACTCAATCCAGCAAATCGCTGATAGTATCGAACCGCCTTTGACCAAAAGTGGTGTCAACCATCGTCTCAGAAAAATCAATAAAATTGCGGACGATTTGTAAGTAGAAAGGAAGCTTATATGGCTTGTACAACGATTTTAGTAGGTAAGAAAGCCTCATATGATGGCTCTACCATGATTGCCCGTACTGAAGACTCTCAATCAGGTGTTTTCACACCTAAAGAGTTTCTTGTAGTAACACCCGAGGACCAACCACGTCATTACCAATCTGTGCTTAGCGATTTTTCGATTGATTTGCCAGATAATCCACTAGGTTATACTTCTGTACCAGATGCCCTTGGTAAAGATGGTATCTGGGGAGAAGCCGGTATTAACTCAGCGAATGTTGCTATGAGTGCAACAGAAACAATCACGACCAATGCGCGTGTTCTTGGTGCGGATCCTCTTGTTAAAGATGGATTTGGCGAAGAGGATATGCTGACTCTGGTTTTACCTTATATTAAAACTGCTCGTGAAGGTGTCCTTCGCTTGGGACAACTCCTTGAAACTTATGGAACTTATGAGTCAAATGGTATTGCTTTTTCTGACACTGAAGAAATTTGGTGGCTAGAAACAATTGGTGGTCACCATTGGATTGCTAGACGTGTTCCGGATGATGTCTATGTTACCAACCCAAATCAACTAGGTATTGATCATTATGAATTTGAAAATCCAGATGACTATCTCGCTTCACCAGATATTCGTGACTTTATTAATAAGCATCATTTGGATTTGACTTATTCTAACGAACACTTCAATCCACGATATGCCTTTGGTAGCCAGCGAGATAAGGACCGTCATTACAATACACCACGTGCTTGGGCTATGCAAAAGTTTTTGAATCCAGAAAAGGAGTATGATCCAAAATCATTCTTCATTCCATGGTGTCAAAAACCTTACCGCAAAATTACAGTTGAAGACGTTAAATATGTTTTGAGCCTTCATTATCAAGACACCCCTTATGATCCTTATGGCCCTCAAGGTGATGCTGTTAGTCAACGTCAATTCCGTCCAATTGGTATTAATCGTACGAGTCATACAGCTCTCTTGCAAATGCGTCCTCATAAACCTTCTGAAACGACTGGTATCCAATGGTTAGCCTATGGATCAATGCCTTTTGGAACCATGGTACCATTTTGGACTCAAGTTGGTACAACGCCTGCTTATTTCTGTCAAACAACTGATAAGGTTGACACAGGCAATTTCTACTGGAGTAATCGCTTGATTGCTGCCATCTGTGATTCTCATTTTCAACATCACGAAGCTGATTTGGATGACTATGTCGAAACAACTATGGCTCTTGGCCATGCCATGATTAATCGTGTCGATACGGCTTTGGCAAATGGTGAGAGTATTGATTTTGAAGCTGAAAATCAAAAAATTAGTGACCAGATTCAGTCAGAAACAGATAAACTATTGGCAAAAGTCTTAGATGATGCTAGCAATTTAATGACCAACCGATTCTCAATGAGTGATTAGACTTATCAAAAAAACCTTTCCATAAAAAAGGCTCTATAATTTCTGTAGTGGGTAAAACCACCATAGGAATTATGGAGCCGATTT